>ULOU01012055.1_pt1 | contig 20250 bp, 26 predicted proteins | sample 1952821 | NCBI WGS metagenome assembly ULOU01 (sample SAMEA4835610, study PRJEB28245) | human gut metagenome | biome: gut microbiome; material: fecal sample | place: Denmark | collected 2008 | reverse complement strand
CCTGTCCGACTGCGCGGCCACTGCGGCGGTGCTGCTCTCAACGCTCGTGGGCTATTTCCTGCATTGGCAGATCGACGGCTGGTGCGGCTTGGTCGTGTCGCTGCTCATCCTGTGGGCGGGCGTGCAGGCGGCAAGGGACACGCTCTCGCCGCTGCTCGGCCAGCCGCCGTCCGAGGAGTTCGTGCAGGAGATTCGCGATATTGTGATGGCGAATAAGGCCGTGTGCGGCATCCACGACCTTGTGGTGCACGATTACGGCCCCGGCCGCGTGATGATCTCGCTGCATGCCGAGGTGCCCGCGCACGGCGATATTCTCACCCTGCACGACGAGATCGACAACGTGGAAAAGCAGCTGCACGACAAGCTTGGCTGTGAGGCGGTCATCCACATGGACCCCATCGTGACGAACGATGAAGCGGTGAATGTCACGCACCAGAGGATCGCAGCACTGGTGCGCGGCATCGACGAGAACATCTCCATCCACGATTTCCGCATGGTCACGGGGCCGACGCACACGAATGTGATCTTCGATGCCGTGGTGCCGTATGGCTGCGCGCTGAGCGACAGGGAAGCGGAGGAGAAGATCAAGCGGGCGGTACACGAGCTTGATCCGCGCTATTTTGCCATCGTACAGATCGACAAGAGCTATGTGAGATAAGCGCACGCGCGCAAAGGAGAAGCTATGACGGACGAAGTCAAGAAATTAAAAGAGCTCATCGACGGAACAGACAACATCGTGTTTTTCGGCGGGGCAGGTGTTTCGACCGAGAGCGGTATCCCGGATTTTCGCAGTGTGGATGGCCTGTATCATCAGCAGTGGGACGACCCGCCGGAGACGATCCTGAGTCACACGTATTATGAGCGCTATCCCGAGAAGTTTTTCGCCTTTTACCGCGCGAAGCTCCTCTGCGAAGGCGCAAAGCCCAACGCCGCGCACTTAAAGCTCGCCGAGTGGGAAAAGGAAGGGAAGCTCAAGGCCGTCATCACGCAGAATATCGACGGGCTGCATCAGGCCGCGGGCAGCAAGAATGTCCTCGAGCTGCACGGAAGCACCTTGCGCAACTACTGCGAGAAGTGCGGCAAGTTCTACGACGTGTCCTACATCAAGCATTCGCAGGGCGTGCCGCGCTGCACCTGCGGCGGGCGCATCAAGCCCGACGTGGTGCTCTACGAAGAGGGCCTGGACGAAAAGACGCTCTATCGCGCAGTGGAGTACATTCAGGAGGCCGACGTGCTCATCATCGCGGGCACATCGCTCGCGGTCTATCCGGCGGCGGGCCTCGTGCGCTACTATCGCGGACACAAGCTCGTTGTCATCAACAAGACGCCGCTCGACCGCGGACTTGGTGCAGACCTTGTCATCACGGGAGCCGTGGGGGAGACGCTCGCGCAGCTTTAGCGCAAAAAAGATGCCGGAAAAGTTTGGAAAATCTGAGCTTTTCCGACATTTCTCTTACAGCAAAATTTTTTATTTTTTCTCTCAAAAAAAGGTTGACATTTGGCCTATTTTGGGCTTATAATAGCCAAGCGGTCGTTGAGAGACAGCCGTTTGAAAGATGAACATGCGGGTGTGCTGGAATTGGCAGACAGGCTAGCTTGAGGTGCTAGTGTTCGTATGGACGTGCGGGTTCAAGTCCCGCCATCCGCACCATCTTTTTAAAAATCAAATATGCGCGAGTGGTGGAATTGGCAGACTCGCTAGATTCAGGTTCTAGTGTTCATTACGGACGTGCGGGTTCAAGTCCCGCCTCGCGCACCAAAGGGAAAACCCTTGAAAACACGATGTTTTCAAGGGTTTTGTTGCATCTATGGATGGTCGTTTTCCCCTATGTTTTCCCCTTACAGAATTTTACGCCTGCTTTTTCGCCTGAATGCCCTCTATGAAACTGTCCATTCGATGTGCACTTTCGCGCCGCATCTGCTCTGTCACGTGGGCGTAAGTATCCAGTGTAAACGCTGCTGTGTGATGGCCTAAATTCTCCTGCACGGTCTTAATGTCATCGCCGGAGCGGAGCGCAGCGACGGCGTAGCTGTGTCGCAGATCATGAAAGCGGGCAGAGGGGACACCGGCAGCCGCGGCGAGCTTCTTGAAATGCAGATATACCGTTTGGGCGCAGAGGTTCCTTCCGAGCGCATTTGTGAAAACGAGATTAAAGGGATTGCTCCACGCAGAGCCAGCTTTCAACCGCTGTGAGTTTTGCAATTTCCGCTGGTTGGTCAAAAGCTGCATGACATAGTTTGCCGGGGCAATGATACGGCTTTTCCCGTTCTTGGTCGAAGTAAGGATGTATTCGCCGCCGGAACTGCGCACCTTTTGGAGCTGCTGCTTTATGGTGATCGTGCCACCTTTGAAGTCGATACAGTCCCACGTCAGCCCCAGCACTTCACCTTCGCGCATTCCCGTGAAGAGCGTGACGACATAAATGGTCTCATACTCGCAGCCTTTGACCGCATCGAGGAAGGCGACCATTTCGTCATCTGCGAGGGGCTTTATTTCGGTTTTGCTCACTTTGGGTAGATCAGGCTTGTCGGCGGGATTATGGCGGATATAGCCGAGCGAAACAGCTTTTTCGAGGGCTTTGTGCAGCGTGCCGTGAACATTTTTCTTTGATTTTGCAGAGAGCGGCTTTTTGGTGCGCTTATTGATCAGGTTGTTATAGAGCCGCTGCACGTCAACGGCGGTCAGCTCAGAGAGGCGAAGGGCGCCGATGGCGGGCTTGATGTGCTGCTTGATATTCGCTTTGTAGCTCTCGACCGTGCGCGGCTTAACGCTGTTCAGGTATTCTTCTGCCCATGTGTCGAGCCATTGGCCGACTGTCATTTTCGACGGCTCAAAATAGTCTCCATCGTTGACGGCAACCGCGGCGGCCTGCATTTTCTCGCGTACCTCTTTCTGAGTTTTTCCCGAGAAGCTGCGCCGAATCTGCTTGCCCGTGCCGGGATCTCGGCCAACAGTGACACGTGCTTCCCAAAAGGTATATTCTTTTCCGTTTCGCAGTACAGTCTTCTTGCGGATATTGCCCGCGCCCTGAGCGGCGCGGCTGTTTTTCTTTCTCGGCATTGCATTTTCCTCCTATATCATGCTAAGATATAGGGGCAGTAGGCGTTGCAAGTTTACTGCCCCTTATAACCGTCCTCGGTGTTGGTAGCACCGGGGGCGGTTTTATCTAAATTGAGCTAAGATGATTGACATTTTATAAATCTGCGGTTATACTGTAATTGAACCACTGAAAGCGCGAATGCGTCGTAGGTGGTGTTTTTTATTTTGGATAAATAACAAAACCATAAGGGTGAGAAGATCGGCTTGCTTTCAGGTTGATTTTCTCACCCTTTTTTAATGTCGCTAAGACACTGTCAACAAAAGAACGGTCGATTAAGTTTGCGACACGGTTGGGCAAAGAAAGATTCTTATCATGTGTAAGAAAATAAAGATGAGAAAAATAAGAAATGAAATCTGCAGATTGAATAAAGTATGATTCTTTAGAATCTTTTTCGAGAATATCTTCTACCATGTTTTTGATTGGCTGGTTACGGTAATCAAAACCAAACATCGATGGTACTGGATTGAAGGCGCGGATTTTTCGCGCTGTGTGACTCATAACACTAACGCGCCCTTTGTCAGATAATATAATATATTTCCAACGGCCGGCACTATCGTTTTCAATACGTTGTACGCTGTATGTTAATGCGTTTTCCAGTACAGAGTAAGTATTACTTTTTACTTTCGTTTTATCGATAACAACATTCATACACTGCATATCTAACGAGGCCAACGTAATCGTATAACGCTTGAGAATTTCTTGCTTTTGCTCAGATGTCCAACTGTAGGCGCGATAAGGATTTTTATCAGTTAAAAATTGTTTAGTATGGAATTCCTCTGTAACATGTAAGCCAAAATCATCGCGTAATCCACGACGCATAAGACGGAGAGCGTCATAATTTTCTTGCCACTTAGAAGATGGCATATAGAGGCTTGTAAGAACAAAATGGTCCGAAGAATATTTTATCAAACCATCATCACCGGTTTCATCAAAATACGCAAGATATGTTTCCATAATTTATCTCCTGATGTTGTTGACAGCGTTACATTTACTTGAATTTTTCGAGATACTTCCAATAAAGAATGCTCAACAAGTCCGAAAATGTTGATTTTGCATGTTCAATTTTAAGTTCAGCAAATTGCTTAAATGTAAGATGGGCTATACCTCGCCCCCGACAGTTTCCTTCGTCATCTGAAATAACATCGCTTATAACTCTTAGATTTGAATCTGGCTCAACAGCATCATTCATTCCATCGCAAAACTCTACTATAGCAAAAAAAGGATCAATGATATCGCATTCAAATATATCGTTAATCAGCTTCTTAGGAGAATACATGTCATCTGTAAAACCAGCCGGATAAACCCCATTTTCATCTCTGTCGGCAATTCCATCATGAAAGAAAGAAAGTGCCTTTTCTGTTAAGCCGGTGTATTCACAGATTGCTTTTACGTCAATATTGGCAGTTTGCACATCGGATAATCCGAGAAGATAATCTGCACTTACGCCATAGTAAACGGCTAAATCATGCAGTGATCTTGCGTCTGGTAGGGTATCGCCTGTTTCCCATAGCCCAAGTGTAGACTTTGATACGCCGAGTATTTTAGATAACTCATCCTGTGTTACGCCTTTTTCCTTTCGTAATTTACGCAGTTGCGTCGGGAAAAGGGCGTTTTTATTTGCAGCGGATGACCTTGCCCTGCCCGTTTGACTTGCTTTCTTTTGTGTGACCGGAAAAAACATTTGTTCCATATTGTTAAGCCTCTGAAAGAATGATTTTCTTGTTTTTTATATATATTGGCTCAAAAAACTTGTCAAACAGGAGTTCCACGTATATAATGCAAGTGACAAGAAATTTGAGACTTAACACCATTGTATCAAGTTTTTCAGTTTTGTCAACTCGAATTTTATGAGGAGGGGAGAATATGGATCGCATCTTAATCACTGTCACGGAGGCAGCACGGCTTTTGAGCGTATCACGCCCGACCATCTACAAGTGGTGTAACGTCGCTGGTTTTCCTGCGGTCAAAATTGGCGGTTGTACGCGCATTGTTGCCAGCGATTTGATTGAGTGGGCAAAGACACAGGGGCGGTGAGCGGGTGACTTACATCGACTACCTCAACGACTTCAACCGTTGGTTAGAAACTAACGATTTGCCGTGCAATTCACAGCTCATGTACTTCAAACTGCTATATATTTTCAACCGTGCGGGGTGGCCTGAATCCGTACAGGTGGACAATTTGAGGATGGCGATTTTGATCGGGGCCGAATCAAAAGGAACGGTTATTCGTGCACGGGATAAGCTGGTTACGGCAGGTTTTATTGAGTTTCAGCCGGGCAGAAAGGGCAGTCCAAATTGCTATCGTCTTAAAAAACAGTCTCAAAATGTGACCACAAATGCAACCGTAAGTGAGACTGTTTCTGCGACTACAAATGAGCCCCATATAAAGAGTATAAGAAATAAGACGAATACCCCCTTACCCCCACAGGGGGAAACGGGATTCGGAGATGATCTTCAAGACGCTTTTGAATCATGGCTCTCCTACAAGGCGGAAAAGCGACAGGTGTACAGACCGATCGGATTGAAGTCTCTTGTCACCGAGATCCAGAACAACGCGCAGAAATATGGCGAGGCCACCGTCACAAATCTGATTCGGGAGTGCATGGCGAACAATTGGCAGGGAATAATTTTCAGCCGCCTAAAATCGGGAGAGAGAACACAGACAACATCCGAACCACCGCCCAGGCAGTACGACGAGGCTACGGACACATGGAGGTGAGCACGTGAATTCTATTCTGAACGAATACGGCGTGCTCGGCTCGCTGCTGATCGACCCATCATTGTTCCCGGAGGCGGCAGAGCTTCCAGATGATGTGTTCTCTTCCTTACCGCTGCAAGCAGTTTTCCGGGCGATGCGTCATCAGTACGAGGAAAGCGGCGGCTTTGATGCGCTGACCGTCAGAGCGGAAGCGGGACGCAACTGCACCGACGTGACGGACAGGCTGCTTGCAGGGCTGATGGACACGACGCCGACCACAGCGAACCTCGATGTTTACTTAGCAGCGGTCAAGGAAGCTGCGCTTGCACGTTCCCTGCGAAAGATCGGCGATGAGCTGATGAACGCTGAGAATGACCCTACAGACGCGCTTGGACGCGCGCAGGAGGCTTTGCAGCGGCTTACCGAGGAAAACACACAGGGCGATTCGCAAACGCTTACGTCGGCGCTCACACAGCTCGGATACCGCGTTTCTGAGCAGGTCGGCGGCAGAGCACCATGCGTGGCATCCGGTCTGCTGAGGTTCGATAAATTGCTCGGCGGTGGCTTCATCAATGGCGGCTTGCACATCATCGGTGCAAGACCGGCGGTCGGAAAATCAGCGCTCGCCTTGCAAATCGCGCTCAATGCGGCAAGAAGCGGCGTCAAGGTGCTGTACTTGTCACTTGAAATGAGCTCGGAGGACTGTTCCGCTCGCCTTGTCGGCAACATTGGCGGTCTGTCATCGGCGCGGCTCATGTTCGGCGGCAGGCTTACGGATGGCGAGTATATGCGTTTTGCCGAGGGTACGACGGAGCTTTCCTCGCTGCCAATCGTGTTCAATCGGCGCTCGGGCATGAATGTTCGGCAGGTGGAGGCATTGGCTTACCGCGAGAAGCCGGGGCTGCTGATCCTCGACCACCTCGGGCTGCTTGAACCGCCGGAAGCTCGGCTTTCGCTTTACGAGGCGACCACAAGGAACAGCAGGGCCTTGAAGCTGCTTGCACTGAGGCTGAATATTCCCGTGCTGTGCTTGTGCCAGCTCAACCGCGCGGCGGCCTCTGACCGTTCCGGCAGCTTTCGGGCTACAATGGCAAACCTCCGTGAATCGGGTGCCATCGAGCAGGACGCGGATACGGTGACGCTGCTGCATAACCCGCCGTGCGAGACGGATGAGCGCATGGAATCGCCATCTTTGTTGGAGTTGTGGCTCGACAAGAACCGGCGCGGCGCGACTGGTCACGTTGACGCGACCTTCTACAAGGTCACAGGGAGGGTTACAGCATGAATTTGAAAATCGCAGCCAACATCTTAGCGGAAATCAAACCGGCACGCCGGAAGCGTGAGCGCTATCGCCAGCGTGACGAAATGCAGCACCGTGTAATTCCGCTTTTGCCTGCTGATGACCGTGATAAGTTTGAGCGGGCAATGAACCGTCATTTTCGATTATAAAAAAGGCCCTCCCCAAATGGGGAGAGCGTCTCTTGTGGTGAATCCGATTTGTCAATTTTGATTTTACCACAGGAGGAGAAGATATGCAAGCGAAAGCACTTGACACACAGGATAAGCGGACAAGCGAAATGGCAGAAGCGGTACAGGCTGGCAAGGCGGACATTCTGAGACTTTGGGCGGCGGTTGAGCGCTTTGCATGGCAGCAAGCCTTGAGGTGGGCACGGGCGATGGAAGGTCGTGCAGGTGTCGAGGAAAGCGACCTCCTGCAAGTGGCGTTTATCGCTCTCATGGATACACTGCCGACATGGGATGTGAACAAGGGTGAATTTCTCACGCTGTACGGCATTAAGCTCAAGGCGGAGTTCACAGAAGCCTGCGGGCAGCGAATACAGCGGACGCGATGTGACCCCATCAACAGTGTTTGCCGGTCGATGGACGAGCCGATAGGCGACGAGGACAGCGACCTGACGCTTGGTGACACAATCTCAGATGAAGCAGCAGAAGAGGCCTTTGAGGACGTCGAACAGCGGGACTTTCAACAGGCCGTGCAAGCGGCGCTTGCACAACTGCCGGATGCGCAGCGCGATGCGATCATCAGTGAGTTTTGGCTTGGTCAAAAGCCTGATGCAAGGGCGCGGCGGGAAGCAATACGAGCCCTGCGGCATCCGCGTATCCGCAAACCGCTGATGGAGTATTACTAATAAAAAACACTGAAACGTCAGATAAAGCAGAGCCGGAAAGGGGGCTTTTCAAACTTTGGCAAAGAAAATTCGAGACGAGACCATTATTGACGCGCTTTTGATCTCCGCGACGGTGCGGAGCGCGGCGGCAAAGCTCGAGATCAACGAGCAGACGATCTATCGCCGAAAACGTGACGCGGAGTTTATGCAGAAGTATAACGAGGCACGGCGCGAGCGAACCGAAGCAGCGCGGAATGTGCTGCAAGAGCGGGCGCACGCCGCGGCGGATACGCTGGCAACGATCATGCAGGATGCAGACGCGCCCGCACAGACCCGCGTGAGTGCCGCGGCAGAGATTTTACGTCAGACGGTGAAATACACGGAGATCACAGACATCATGCAGCAGCTTGACGAGCTTGAAGCATGGCGAAGGGAGCAGGAACAGCGATGAAGAAAAATTTTGATATCCGCCTTGCGGCGCTGCGGGAATATCTCAAATCGCTGTCAGCCGATGAAACTACTTTTATCGTCGAGGGCGGCGGCGAATATCACACAAAAGAAGATCCGTTTAACTACCTGATGCAGCACGGCGCATTTACCCATGATGGCAAGCGCATTGTCCTTTACCCGCACCCGGTAGAGGGCGTAGACCCGTTGAGCCTTTCCCTCTATCAGATGCTTGACGAAGCCATTGGGCGCGGCAGGCTGGAATTGCCAACGCTTGAGAGTGACGAGATCGGAGGTAAAGCCCTTGAATAACAGCATTAAAGCCCGCCTTGCCTCTTTACAGGCGATTGTAGCGCAGAAGCAAAAGGGCATAGCAATTATGACCCTGCTTGAAAATGGCGCGTGGGCGGCTTGCAGAGCGCCGCAAAGCCCTGAAAAGGTATTTCAGACAGAGCAGGATGCGCGAGCCTATTTATCAGGCTGTGATCCCATTATCGTTATTGACGTTTGAAAAATCAATCACTTTCGCTCAATTTTGAGCACAACCCACTCAGAATTGAGCAAGTTGAAGATAGACGGCGGGAAAGACCGCAGAAAGGAAACTTCACTATGGAATTGAATGCAAGAATTGAGACCGCTGAGAGCGTAAAGGAAAAGGCAAAGACTGCCCTCGGCCTTGATTTGAGTAGCGCCCTTGACCTTGTAAAGCGCGGCGACTATGACAGCGACGAGGCGTATCTGGACGCTTGCACCCGCGCCGAGTTGGAGCGTAGCAGCCCTGAATACAGAGCTGCCAGAAGCCGCCTAAAGGTCGAATACCAGGCACGGCGAGAGGAACAGGAGCGCAAGGCACAGAGCGAAAACTATAAAGCAATCCGCAGCAGCGTGAGCCTTGACAGCGTAGACAAGCACAATATCGATGAAGAAGCCGCCGCACTTGCCCGCCGCGATCTTTCCGCAAATCGTATTGCCGCGTCCAATCTGGGCGCGACCATTGAGAAGTACGCGGCAGAGCTGACGGAAAAAGCAAAGGACAGTAAGGCCAGCAGCGCTCTTTTCAATGCTATGCTGCGCGGTCAACTGTAAGGAAAGGAGAACACACCATGAGCCAGTTTAACATTTACGCCCGAAAGCTCGATACAGCTTTCAAAGAAGCCCGCAGCGAATACAACACCGCTTTCCGCGCACTCCAAGAGGCGCAGCAGGCCAGCCGTGACGCTAACGCATGGAAGCCCGGAGACAGCGCCGAGGAAAAGCAGATTAGAACAACCCGCGCAGCGCTAAAGCTGCATGACGCAGAAGCCACCTTTGACGAGGTGAGCGCCCGCGTTTGGGACAACTTCAAGGCCACGCGCCGCACGATCCGCGCCGAGCTGGAACAGGCAGTGCGCGCCGCCAATATTGCAAACCCTGACGCAATCGACAACAACGCCCTTGAGCTGATGAAAACCGGCGTTCTTTCCCCGGCTGATTACTCCGCGTTCATGGAGAGATTCGACAGCAACCACACCATGTTAAAGTTAGTTGGTCACTACGCAGCCGAAGCCGCAAAGACTACGGACAGCCGCCGAGAGGCCGCAGCCCTTAACGCTATCGCTCTTGACTGCCAGAGCGGGGAGGGCGCAGTCATGCGGGCATGGGACAGCATTTCGGCAATTTCTGACAGTTGCGGCGACGGGGACGGCTACCGGCGCAAATCGCCCGGTGTAATTGTCAGCATGAGCGAAAAATGGGACGATCTCGCGGGCGAGGCCGTGGAGAACTTCTGATTTTCGATAAGCGGCAGAGATCAACATTCTGATACAAAGCTTCCTGAAAACAAATTTAAGGAGAGATAAATATGGAACTTAGTTTTGCGAACGGTGTGCAGGAATACACCGTGCACGGCATTAAGGGTGATGTGATCATTCGATTCAACCCGACTGACGGCACGTTTATCCAGCGTCTTTACAACGCATTTGATACGCTGGACAAGAAACAGGAGAAATACGCAGATGAGGTGCAGAAGTGCGGCGACCGCGTTGAGATTTTCAACATTGCCGACCGCCGCGACAAGGAGATGCGCGAGATCATTGACGGTCTTTTTGAAGAGCCGGTGTGTGACAGCATCTTTGGCAGCATGAACCTTTATGCGCTGGCAGACGGCCTGAACGTATGGGTAAATTTCTTGCTTGCGCTGATGGATGAGACAGACAGCGCCTTTGCTCGTGAGCAGAAAGCCACGAATCCGCGCATTCAGAAGTACACGGCAAAGTATCGCCGATGAATTGGGGCTTGCCTGCCTCCGTCGAGATCGGCGGAGTGAGTTATGAGATACGCACAGATTTTCGCGTAATTCTCGATATCTTCGTAATGCTGAGTGATCCTGATTTGAGCGGCACTGACCGCGCAGAGGGCATCTTGCAGATGTTCTATGTCTCGCCTGAGGATATCCCGCCACAGCATTTGCAGGAAGCTGTAGACCGTTTTACATGGTTCCAGAACGGCGGCAAAGAGCAGGATAAGAAGAAATCGCCGAAGTTGGTTGACTGGGAGCAGGACTATCCGTTGATCCTCCCGCCCATCAACCGGATATTCGGACGGGATATCCGCGGAATCCCTTATGATGCGGAGACCAACACCGGGGGCGTCCATTGGTGGACGTTCCTCGGTGCGTATAACGATCTCGGGGACTGCACCTTTGCGCAGGTCGTGCGCATCAGAGACAAAAAAGCACGAGGAAAGACGCTCGAAAAGGACGAACGCGAATGGTACCGCCGCAACAGCGACCTCGTGAACATAAAAAATAAGCTCAGCCAGGAAGAAGAGACCACCATTTCGACTTGGTTGAAATTGGGGAAGGAGTGATTAAATGGCGAATGCTGACGGCAGTGTGATTTTCTCTTGTGATTTGGATTCGACCAAAGCACAAAAGAAACTGAGCAAGCTGCGTGACGAGATATCCGAACTGAACAGCAAGCTTGAAAAGGAAACGGGCAATAAGATGAACCTTGAAAAGCAGCTTGACGCCGCATCTCAGGCAGCGAAAGCTACTGAGGAACGCGTGAAGATGCTGCGAAAGGAAGTCGAACGGCTGAACGACCGCGAATGGATCCAAAAACAGGGCTTTACACAGAACGAGTATCAGACGCAAGTGCTCGACCGCCGCGCCGCTGCGGAGGCGGAGCTCAAACAGCAGGAAGCGCTTTTGCACACGCAGACGAAGGAGGTCAAAACGCATTCGGCTGCTTACGAAGAGACGACCGCCAACATCGACAGCATGACGGTAAAGCTCGACAAAGCAAAAGTCGCTGCCGGTGAGTTGATCGCTGATGCGGAACGGGAGCGCAAGGAGCGCGAGGCTGAAAATTCAGCGCTCGCCAAAGCGAGCCAGTATGCCGCGCGTTTCAGAGATCAGGTCAAGAGTTTAGCGCGCTCTATGCTTGTATTCTCAGTCATCACGGCGGCGCTCATGGCGCTGCGCAAGCAGATCAAGGCGGCTATTGCGACCAGCGCAGAGGCATCCGACGCTTTTGCCCGCCTCAAAGGTGCGCTGCTGACGCTGGCCGCGCCTTTGATGGACGTACTCATTCCGGCGCTGACGTGGCTAATGAATCTGCTTGCGGCCATTGTGTCGGAGATCGTGACGATCATCTCGATTCTGAGCGGTAAGTCAAAGAAGAGCATGGAGGCATCGGGCAAAAACCTCTACAAAGAGGCCGCCGCCATTGACGCGACCGGCAAGGCGGCAAAGGAAGCGACAGACGCGCTCGCGGCGTTCGATGAGATCAACAAACTCAGCACGACAACGTCCGTTGGCGGCGGAGCATCCGCCATTGCGCCGGACTTTGATTTTGACGAAGGGCCCATGATGGAAAAGCTCGACAAGGTGTTCCAGAAGATCAACGATATCTTTAAGACCATCCGCGCGGGGCTTGAGATCGTCGTGGATGACCTAAAATGGAGCTTTGACAAGAAAGTTATCCCCAAGAGCAAGGCAACATGGCTGACCGTTTTAACGGCGCTGCTCGGTGCAACACTCGGCGCGGCGTTCGGCGGCATCACGGGCGGCGTCATCGGTTTATCCCTCGGCGTGCTGCTGGGGCTGTACCTTGTGGGCCTTGACCCCGAAACATGGAAAACCGAGATGGACGCAGAGGATGCGTGGATCGTGGTCATCACGGCTTTGCTCGGTGCGCTGCTTGGCAGCGTGTTTCTTGGCATCACCGGCGGCGTGGCCGGTTTCAGCCTGGGCGCGATCCTCGGCCTCTATCTCACCGGCTTTGCAGAGGGGGACGAGGAGCACGGCGGCAAATCGCAGCTTCTTTCCGAGTTGATCGTCGTGCTGTGCGCGCTGCTTGGTGCAGTCATCGGCTCTATCGTGACGCCGGGCGTCGGTACAGTCGTCGGCATGGGATTAGGCCTGATTCTCGGACTGAGCATTTACAGCGTCCGCAAAGACCCGAAGAAGGGCACGCAGCGGCTTGTCAGCATCGGGCGTAGCGTACTTCTTGGACTGCTGGCCGGTGTTCTTGGCGTAGGCCTTGCAGCGCTGGGCATCGTCAGCGCCGGTACGGCGTTCATCATCTCGGCGGCGATCGGCCTTGCGCTGAAATTCTTCGTCGACAGTGTGGACGATTCCAAAGTCAGAAAGGCAACGTCCGGCTTTACCGGCACGCGCGTATCAACAAAGGCCCCAACGCGCAGCCGTCGGGTGGCGGCGCAGAACTTAGACGGCAATGCGCCTGTGTATAACGAGATCCCAGCGCTTGCGAGCGGTGCGGTCATCCCACCGAACCGAAAGTTTCTTGCCGTGCTGGGCGACCAGAAGAGCGGAACGAACGTCGAAGCGCCGCTTTCGACCATCAAGCAGGCCGTCATGGAGGCACTGGCACAGGGCAGCCGCGAGCCCATCAATGTGAACCTCGTTGTGGATGGTAAGACGCTTGCCCGCGTGGTCGTTCCCAACATCAACAACATGACGCGCGCAGCCGGTAAGCCCGTGCTGCTGTACTAACGGGAAAGGAGACTGCAAATGTTTATCTTCGGCTATGATGTCGTGCTCGAGCGACTGGAACGAGTGATCCACCAGCTCGTGGAGCTGCAGACGGCGGAATGATGAAAGAGAGGACTGTGCCGTAATGGGGTTAAAATTCAAAGTCCATATGGACGGAATGGACGAGCTGAAAAAAGCTTTTTCAAAGGCTTGCACGAAAGCTGAACACACGGTTGCGGAAGAGGTGTTGAGTGATACTGCCCCATTTGTTCCAGCGTTGACAAAATCACTTACAAATCGCTCACACGTCGAGGGAAACTATGTCGTATACCCGGGGCCTTATGCAAGATATCTGTATCATGGAAAAGTATTGGTAGACCCTAAGATCAACGCCGCAGGTTTTTTAACAGATGAAGGGTGGAAAAGCCGCTATGGTTCAAAGAAGATTGAAACGGACAGAAACCTCGTGTTTAATAAGTCCGTTCATCCACAGGCGCAAGCATATTGGTTTGAAGCATCTAAAGCGCAGAATTTGGAAAAATGGAAACGAGCGGCTGAGAATGTAGCTAAAGAGAATTTCAAAAAATAATGGCGTAGTGCATGTGTCAAAAATGATGGGATAAAAGGAAAGAGAGGACTGCACCGTTTTGTGCAGTCCCCTTTCCTCTTACAGGCAATTCAGTTTTTCACAAGTCTTGTCCGACTGAATGCAATCCTTCAACGGACAGGTGAAGCAGCTCTCGCTATATTCGCAAGTGGCCTGCTGTGGTTCCTCACGGCGCGCCGGGGGCATAGCAGCCTTTTTAGGCGGTTCGGCCTTCTTCTTTGACGAGGCGGCTTTTGGCGGCGCAGCACGGCGCTTGTAGGTCGATGGCGCGGAATATGCGGCGAGCCTGTCGATTAGGTCATGCGCTCGGAGACACGGGCTATTTGCGCTCATCGGTTTGCACCTTCTTTCCAAAAAGCTCACGTTCGCGCTCGACGGTCATAGTCGTGCCAATGAGCAGCACCTTTCCGAGCGGCGTTTGCACGACAGGATAGAATCTGTCATTATCGTTCATAGTGTGACCTCCATGCTCTGCATTAGCTCTTTGACGGATACGCCGGATAGATCGGCGACGAAGGAAAAGCGCGTGCCGCGCTGACGGTACGCAGCCCCGCAGCACGGGCAGACAAACACTGTGGCTGCATTCATCAGCGGCGTCGTACAGCGGGCGCAGTATAGGAGCTTCATGCGCTTGCCCCCTTACCTGTCAGAAGTTTAATTGCATCTGCATCGTCGAGATCATAAGCCGCTGTTCGAATTTCATTCCGCGCGTGTTCGCTCGCTTTTACAGCATCTATCGTCAGTTGAGCGCGTTTCGCTGTGTCTATAAAGCACTGCACGCCCGGTGCGTCATAGTGCCCAAGCATCAAGTGATAGTCGCGGATTGCGTTGCTCATCAAATCGTAGGCAGCCCATAGAATTTGTCCGATAAATTCTAAATCTCTCGGCTCAATCGCTTTTTGTACTCTGGCGGAGAAATACCGTTCCCAAATCTCATAGATCAGGTCTGATCCGTTTTCGAAAGCAGCAAACATATCAATCGTTGCATTGTCGACAGTTAGGCGCTCGTGTGCGGTAAGCTCAGATAAATAACTCATATTTCCTCCTTGTTTTCTCGGCGGGAGGTCGGTATAATACCGTTACCGGCCTCCCTGTGGTGGTTGGTGGCCCTCTGCATCCGGCTTTGGTCGGCGGTGATGCAGAGGGCTTTTTCTTATGCTCGAATCAGTTTCCTGTCTTGCATAGCCGTATCATATAATATCTAACGGTAGATATCAATAGGCGGAAGAAATAAATCTAACGGTAGATATTTGTGGAATTTGTATCTACCGTTAGATTTTAAGGTGTGATATAATTATTTCAAAAACTGAAAGGAGCATCTGATGGGAGAGAAAACCGAAGCGCAAAAAAAGGCTCAGCAGAAATATATGGAAAAGTTTGTCCGCGTGGAGATCAGAATGGATGCTGAAAAGAGAGAAATCATTCAAGCCCACGCAGAAGCCCACAGCGAGAGCGTGAACGGCTTTATCAACCGAGCCATAGACGAAGCCATAGAGCGCGATGAAAGCGCTCCTGCGGCGTCTGAGGGGCAAGGAGAGGGATAATAGAAGAGTGGAGGGTAGTTCCTCCGCTCTTGCTGCATATATGTGGGGATGGCTTAAAGGTCGGATTTGAAATCCGAGCCTTTTGGCAGCATTAAGGGCCTCATTTGAAATTAGAGCAGTGCGACCGTAAAAATCAGACGGCCATTATTTCAAACGAATTTTGCAATTCGCAAAATTGCCTTGATTTTGACAAAGAGTTTGTGATAAAATGATGACGTTATCAAAAAATGACATATTTTGACAATGTCGCATTTAAACAACACTATATAGTATCAAAATGGACACCAATATAACATCGTAATGAGGAAGCGAAGATATGGACTATAAAGAGTTAGGGCATATTTACTATTCAGATCATGAGCTATATGAAATTATGTATAAGCGCAGATTTAGTAGCATTTATACGCATCATATCAATTTCGATATTCGTGAATGGCCAGCATTTTTTGTCGTTACGCCAGAAATCCAGTCTTTGATGATATCAATCCGCAAGGCAGACAAGAAAGTGTATCAACTTTGTAGAGACTTGCCAAATAAAGCCATTGAACAGTTTTCGCTGCGTTGCTTGGTTGATGAAATCGTTTTGACTAACAATATTGAGGGGGTACATAGTACACGTAGAGAAATCGATCAGGTGATATCTTCGCTTGGAGAGCAGGATAGGCGGATGCGGTTTAAGGGACTTGTTCAAAAGTATATTGCGTTAAGAACGCGCATCGATATTCCACTACAAAGTTGCCGCGATATACGAGATATCTACGATGAGCTTTTTTTGCCGGAAGTTGCAGAAGATGACCCCAAAAATATCCCAGACGGAGAGATATTCAGAAAAGGGCCGGTGAGTGTTCACTCAGCCACACAGAAAGAGATACATCGCGGCTTGTATCCAGAAAAGGAAATAATTGCTGCAATGGAAAAGGCTCTGGATTATCTCAACGATGAAAATGAAGATATCCTTTTTCGCACGGCAGTTTTTCACTATTTGATTGGATTCATCCATCCTTTTTACGATGGGAACGGTCGACTTAACAGATTTATAAGTAGCTATATGCTTGCAAAAGAACTTGAGCCAGTCTTGAGTTATCGACTTTCTTATACGGTTAAAGAGAACATTGAAAAGTACTATGCTGCATTTAAGATAAGCAACAACCCATTGAACCGTGGAGATTTAACGCCGTTTGTCTTTATGTTCCTTGAGATTGTGGAAAAGTCAATTTTACTATTGAAAGAAGCGCTCCAGAAGCGCTTGGAGCAATTAAACCACTATGAAGCGCTTATTATTAAGTTGCCTTATACAAAGACCTCGACGGAGAAAGACCTATATAGTATACTGATACAGGTGGAACTTTTTTCTGAACACGGCATATCCACAATGGATTTGATTCATTATCTTGGTGTAAGCCGCGGAACAGTAAACACAAAGCTGATGAAAATTGAAGAGGCGGGCTTTTTGAAGAAGAACCATATAAAGCGTGAGAACTTTTTTGGAATTGATTTACAAGCACTGGATAGGTATGTAGATGCTTAATTTCGGAAATTGATTAGTTGGATATAAGAAGGAAATGCTGCATTTGATTTTCCCCTAAGTTTTCCCCTTACAGCTTTTACATCGTTTTACAGCATTTTACACTGAAATCAGAAAAGCCTTGAAAATACAAGACTTTTTTGACACGGCTTTACAGCATTTTACACGCCTCCGCGAATTCAAGTCCCGCCTCGCGCACCAAAGTGTTGAAACTCAAGGGTTTTTCCCTTGAGTTTTTTCTTTTACATTAGATTCCTTGGGGTGGTAGAGAACTGGATTTTTTAGAGATCAGAAAGCAGTGTTATTTTTTGCACTTTACGAACAGCCTTCCTAACAAAAATTTCCCTCTTGTTTCGCTTACGCCAGAATACAGATATGTTTCAAAAAAATTTCAAATGTGAAACATTTCCGCAGCCTGAATGATATAGTAAGTGAAAGGCCTTTCAAGGAGAATCCTATGTTGACAGAAGAACAGTTTTCGTATCTTGCAAAAAAGTATATGGACATGGTGTTCCGTCTGGCGCTCCACTACACCAAAAGCCGCTCGGAATCGGACGACATCACGCAGGAGGTGCTGCTCAAGCTCTACCGCGCGGACAAGGCGTTTGAGAGCGAAGACCACGTTAGGTACTGGCTCATCCGCGTTACGGTCAACGAGTGCAAGCGGGCGTTCCTCTCTCCGTGGAAGCGGACGGAGCCGATCGAGGACTATGCCGAACAGCTTGCGTTCAAAACGCCGGAGCACAGCGAACTTTTTCATGCCGTGATGGCGCTGCCGCAGAAATACCGTGTGCCGCTCTTCCTGCATTATTACGAGGGGTACTCCTGCGAGGAGATCTCCCAATTCCTCGGCATTCCCAACGCGACCGTCCGCACCCGATTGCGGCGCGGGCGGGAACAGCTCAAAACCGATCTTCAGGAGGCGAACAACGATGTTTGACGAAAACCTATATCAGGAGACGATCTCCGCGCTTCACGCCTCCGAAGACACAATTTCGGAGGTAATGAACATGACGCACAAGACAAAAAGAAGAGGCCGCCTGCGCACGACGGCGGTGCTTGCGGCGGTCATCGCGATCCTGTGCTGCATGGCGGCAGCTGCAGCGGCGCTTGGACTGGATCAGCGGTTGGCGGAGTACTTTGGAGCAACGGCGGAGCAGGAAGAGCTGCTCTCGACTGCGGCGGTCCCGATGAACATTGTGAAGCGGGACCGCGGCGCGGTGATGCGCATCGAGCAGGTCATCGCCGACCGCTATTGTGCGGCGGTCCTCATCGACTTTACCGCGCCGGAGGGGACAGTGCTGGATCAGGACTACTACGCATTCGATCGGAACGTGTCCGCAACGTCCCGGGACGGAGTGAAAATGGAGACCTACGGCATTGGCTGGGAGGTATTGCCAAGCAGCACGGAGGATGAGACGGGCCGCCATGCCACGATCTTGATGACGATCCATTCTCTGAAAGGAGAATTCAACTTCATCGGTGCGAAGGTGAAGTTGACGCTCGATGGCCTGTATCGGGACAACTGGTTGGAAGAACTCGTCGTTCCCGGGCGCTGGAGCTGCACATTCACTCTGCCGGAGACTGATCCGGGACGCCTATGCACGGTGAATGAGCCGATCGAGATCGAGGGAAAGAACGCTGTTCTGACAACGCTCTACATCTCGCCGCTCTCGCTGACCTGCGAGATCAAGAAGGGAACGGATGATCTGAAAGAAACGGTTGAGCCCATCTACAGCGACGACGGGAAGGAGAGCATCGCTCCCGAGGTGACGCTGCAAAACGGCGAAACGGTCGGCGCGGCGGACTGGCTGTTCCTTATAACGAATTATGCCGATAAGCGCGGGCGCTACTGCTTCCGGATGGACGAAATTCTTGATCCGGAAACAGTGAGCAGCGTTTCCGTCTTCGGAGAGACGTTCTCCATCGAATGACGGGACGACAAATCGTATTTATGCAAAAAAGGGACCTCTGCATCAAAGCAGAGGCCCCTTTTTCCTGTTTTCACCGCAGCGCGTCCTTCATTTCTTTTACATACGCACCGATGTGCTCGGGCGCGTCCTTGCCGTACTGGGCAAGGAGCTTGACGATGGCGGAGCCGACGATCGCACCGTCGGAGAGGGCGGCCATCTTCTTCGCCTGCTCGGGCGTGGAGATGCCAAAGCCGATGGCGCAGGGAATATCTGTGTTTTCCCGCACGAGGGAGACGATGGAGGCGAGGTCGGTCTTGATCTCGCTGCGCTCGCCCGTGACACCGAGCGACGAGACGATATAGAGGAAGCCCTCGGCCTCGCGTGCGATCATCGCGATGCGGTTTTCTGACGTCGGCGCGATGAGGGAGACAAACTCGACGCCGTATTTTCGGCACGCGGGGAGAAATTCTTCCTTTTCCTCATACGGCACGTCCGGCAGAATGAGCCCGTCGATGCCGGCGTCACGGCAGTTCGACAAAAAGCGATCCGTGCCGTAGGAGAAGACGACGTTCGCGTAGGTCATAAAAACCATGGGGATCGTCACGTCACGCCGCAGTTCGCGCACAAGGTCAAAGATCTTGTCGGTCGTTGTGCCGCTTTGCAAAGCGCGCAGGTTTGCCGCCTGAATCACGGGCCCCTCCGCCGTGGGGTCAGAGAAGGGGATGCCGAGCTCGATGAGGTCAGCGCCGTTTTGCACGGCGGCGCGGACGGCAGCCGCGGTCGTTTCAAGATCGGGGTCGCCGCAGGTCAGAAAGGCGATGAACGCCTTGCCGTGGTCAAATGCTCTTGCAAGATCACTCATGGAGATCCTCCCCTCTGTAGCGGGCGATGGCGGCGCAGTCCTTGTCGCCGCGGCCAGAGATCGTGACGACAAGAAGCTGATCGCTCCCCATCGTGGGTGCGAGCTTTCGCGCGTAGGCGACGGCGTGGGCCGATTCGATGGCGGGGATGATGCCCTCCGTGCGAGCGAGGTATTCGAACGCCTGCACGGCCTCCTCATCGGTGATGGCAACATACTCTGCGCGGCCGATGTCGTGCAGGTACGCATGCTCAGGGCCGACGCCGGGGTAGTCGAGACCGGCGGAGATGGAATACACCGGCGCGATCTGACCGTACTCGTCCTGGCAGAAGTAGGACTTCATGCCGTGGAAGATGCCGAGCCTGCCAGTCGAGATGGTCGCGGCGGTCTCAAGCGTGTCGATGCCGCGGCCCGCGGCCTCAACACCGATGAGGCGCACAGCAGGATCGTCG
>ULOU01004481.1_pt1 | contig 22139 bp, 17 predicted proteins | sample 1952821 | NCBI WGS metagenome assembly ULOU01 (sample SAMEA4835610, study PRJEB28245) | human gut metagenome | biome: gut microbiome; material: fecal sample | place: Denmark | collected 2008 | reverse complement strand
TATTATGATTATCTCGAAGAAAGTACAAATGTTGTAAAAAGCAATACCAACAGAAACAAAATTATTACAATCCTGTCCTATATGCTTGTATGGGCAATTGCTATGATTGCGTTCTGGTTCTTTACAAGTGGAAGTGATGCGATGGGATATAGTTTAGTATACTTATGGATTCTTCTTCCTGTAACAACATTTATCGTTTCCTTCATAATCGGTAAAAATGATTTTTGGGCAAAAGGAAAATGGGCACTTACTCTATTTTTTGGAGTGATGTATATGCTTGCTGAATACGGCACATTCGCAATGGCAAATAACATTGCTTTTGACAAGCTGAATGCTCCGGAGTGGGGACTTGTTGTTGCAGGAGTAATAATCTCAGCAATTGGTATGCTGATGGGTTCGTTGCTAAAAAAGAAACGTTGCAAGTGAAACGAAGAAAATGATTAAAATTCACAGTTTTCCGTAGTTTTGAAGATAAAGACAGGCATCTGCCCACTCTCGTGAACAGATGCCCTATCTTATAGCTGTTTTTTACAGCCCCTTTTATTAATCTAGTCTTCTTCAATTACTTCAATTTCCATATAGGAAAAATCAATCGAATCAATAAAATTATCATGATTAAAACGTACTTTGGAATGACGCTTAAAGGTTTCGATATTTGATTCAAGCCATATAGGCTCGCTTAAATCAAACGCATAACATGCATCATGTATTCCATCAAAAATTTTTCTTGTACGATTCAAATCAGGGTTATCGTTTGCAATAACGGTATCTTTTAAAAGATGTCCGCTTTCGTCGAATAATTTACACCACAATCTGAACATAATCACATATCTACGTTAAGATGTCTTGGAAGACCGTCTACCATAATCGGTGAAAGCTCAGCCTGAATTAATGGTCTGATATAATGGATAAGGTCATCTGTTACAAAATCATCTTCTGTAATCCATTCAAGAGGAACTTTCTTTTCAATATTAGCAATCTGATGAACATCGTGTGTTTCTGTAATGCACATATATGGGTCGTCAGAAACTCTCTTTAATACAACAACTTTGCCTGACTCACCTTCAAATGCAGCCTTAACCGCAGCACCACCAACATTGTAAGCTTCTGTAATATCTGTACGTGATGACATGTGTGAAGCACAACGCTGAAGTGTTGAAAGTTCAATGGCACGAGTCTTGATTCCAAGCTCTGAACCAATCTTATTTGCAAGGAACTTAGCAGAACCTGCGAGCTGTTTGTGACCGAAAGCATCAACAAATTCTACATGGTCTGAAAGTTCAAATACATATCTACCATCCATAACACGGATACCTTCAGATACGGCAATAACCATAGAACGACCTTTTGAAACGATAGATTTAACACGTTCCATGAAATGGTCAATATCAAATACCTTTTCAGGAAGATAAATTAAATCAACGCCTTCGCAGTCCTCACCCTTTGCAAGAGCAGCGGCAGCAGTAAGCCATCCGGCATTACGTCCCATAATCTCAACAATAGTAATAGTAGGATAGTCATATACAAGACCATCTCTGATAATTTCTTTCATTGTTGCGGCAATAAACTTTGCAGCACTACCAAATCCAGGTGTGTGGTCAGTAACGGCAAGATCATTATCAATAGTCTTTGGAACACCCATGAATTTGATGTCACTGTTGATAAGAATACCATAATCGGATAACTTCTTAATAGTATCCATTGAGTCGTTACCACCTATGTAGAAGAAATATTTGATGTCAAGTTCATTAAGTATTTCAAATATTTTTTCATAAGTTTCTTTACCTTCACTGATTTCAGGCAATTTGTAGCGACAAGAGCCAAGATAAGAAGATGGAGTTCTCTTTAATAAGTCAATGTCAATATCAGTCTTGATTTTTTCAGATAAATCAACATACTGACGATCAAGAAGACCTTTGATGCCATGACGCATACCATAAACCTTCTTAGCACCTCTGTCTTTAGCAGTCTTGAATACACCTGCAAGACTTGAATTAATTACCGCTGTTGGGCCGCCTGACTGACCAACAATAACATTTCCAACCATAAAATCCTCCTTTATTTATCCGCTGTGCGGAACATACCCGTGTAATCCGGACAAAAAAATACCCTCTATAAAACATACGCCCGGACATTATAGAATATAATATTACTGCACGAAGTATTCTAAAAAGATTTTACCATATTTTTATAAAAGGTACAAGCATGACTTTTTCGCCGTCAGGTGTTATGATATAGTTAGTAATAAATAACCCGGAGGGTTTAATAATATGCAGACAAAAGTAAGCAATAATAGTAAAAGATATATATATAGAAAAAATGCACTTGGAAGAGATAAATCTGTTATGGGACAGATGACGGGTGCTGTAAAAAACTATATAAAACAAAAAAATGAACAGAGACGATTAACGGCAAAAGAATACAGAAAGACTGTAAGACCAATTGCGACAAAACCGGTTGTTCAGAGTATGAAGAAGTTTAATCATCACAGTCAGACAAGCTGCTTTAAACATTCTGTCCATGTGTCGTATATGAACTACATAGTATGTAAAAAACTTGGATTGGACGATAATGCGGCAGCAAAAGCAGGACTTTTGCACGATTTGTTTCTTTATGACTGGCATGGGCACAAACCTGAAAAGGGAGAACGCATGCATGGATTTGAACATCCGAATAAAGCCTTGAAAAATGCACATGATAACTTTTCTCTTACAAAAAAAGAAGGAGATATGATTACCAAGCATATGTTCCCGCTCACACTGACACCGCCATCATATAAAGAAACATATGTAATAGTTATGACAGATAAACTGTGCAGTGTTGGAGAAGTCCTTGATAAGTATTTCAGGAAAAAATACAAAAATAAAAAGACAAATAAAATAAATTGATAGAAATTATAATTTGTGTTAGTATATAAAATACAATATAAAATATTTTCTGAGGAGGAAGAAAATTATGAGTTTTTGCCCTAAATGTGGCAGACAGTTATCCGATGGAGAGGTTTGTAACTGTCAGGCACAAAATACACAGCAGGTACAGCCTGACGCACAGACACAAAGTACACAGCAGGCTCCGAAGCAGACATTGCCTATGGTAAAAGAACTTACAGATTTATTATCGGGAATATTTAAGAAACCGGCAGATGCCGTGAAAAAGTATGTTTCCAATGCATCAATGGAAGCACCGGCAATTCTTATACTTGTTCTTGCATTTATAAGTGCATTAGGTGAATTATTAAGAATGTTATATATAAATTTTACAACAAAAAGTTCATTAAAGAGCCTCGCAGACCTTGCTAATCTTATTTCGGGAAAGACAAAAGCTTATTCTGCAGGACAGATTGCTGCAGGATTTTTCACACATTTTGTGGAAGTTATTGCGATTGCTGCACTAACAGCTGCAATTATTATGCTCATAATCAATGCATTTGAAAAAGACAAAAAGGTTACATATAAACAAACCCTTGCAATAGCAAGTTTATCAATTCTTGTAACAATTCCATTTACGTTTGCAGGAACAATAATCGCAATGATTCCGGCATCATTTTTCGGATATCTCAAATCATGGATGATTTCATTTGCAAATGGTGCAGGACTTGTACTCACTTTTATCGGTATCAAGGAAATAGAGAAGGATGATAATAATATGCCTCTGGTATATGGTCTTGCGGCACTCGCATCAGCAGTTCTTTCAACAATTCTTGGATTATTATTTAAATGATAAATTAAAACAGTTGCGGCAGCTGTAGTCCGGTGATTCCGGCTGTGGCTGCCGTTTTCATTAAGGAGGATTTTATGCAGAATAAAAAACAGGAATGGAGACCGGGAAACATGCTTTATCCGGTTCCGGCAGTCATGGTAAGCTGCCAGAGAGAAAATGAGAAACCGAATATTATAACAGTTGCATGGGCAGGAACAATATGCTCAGACCCGGTTATGTTATCAATTTCAGTCAGAAAAGAAAGATATTCACACCGGATAATATCAGAGACAAAGGAATTTGTTGTCAATCTTACAACAAAGGATTTATGCCGTGCAACAGATTATTGCGGAGTGCGTTCGGGAAGAGATGTTGATAAATTTAAAGAAATGAACCTCACACCACAGAAGTCATCAAAAATCAATGCTCCGGCAATCGCAGAAAGTCCGGTTAATATAGAATGTAAAGTGGTTAATGTTATTGAACTTGGCTCACATGATATGTTTATAGCAAAAGTTGAAGCAGTGCATGTAGATGAAAAACTTCTTGATGATAAGGGAAGATTAAGACTTGAAGATGCTAATCTTCTGGCATATTCACATGGTGAATATTTTGAACTTGGGGAAAAAATAGGCAAATTTGGTTTTTCAGTAGCAAAGAAGAAATAATGCGGTAATCAGTAATCCGGAGGTGTCATAGTGAAAATAAAAAGGCTTCATATTAAAAACTATAAGTCGATAAAAGAACTTGAAATAGATGATGCACAGGATGCACTTATTCTTGTTGGAAGAAATAATTCGGGCAAGTCAGTAATTCTTGATGCAATCCGTGTTGCTCTTGGCGATAAAACAGTTAATATGCCGGATTTTAATGGCCCGGAGGGAAATATTATAATCGGAATGGAACTGGAGTTTGCATATGAAGACCTGAGTTTTCTTCATGGCAACGGGATTGTTAAAAAAATGAAAAATTATGATTTGTGGCTCAAAAGCTTCTGCCAGAGACTGCCGTCATTTATTCCTGATGAAGAGGGCGGTGGAATATTGACATTTGAGTATGTGTTTGACAGGAATGGAAATGAGAAATACCGCGATGGAATAAAGAAAAATAATACATATATAAGAAATGTGCTTCCGAGAATTTATTTTGTTGATCATTATAGAAATAATATTGATATTTTAAAAGATATTATGATGTTTTCTAATGATGATAACTTTGCGGAATTTAAGGCTGACAGATGCATATTCGACAGTGCAAAGAAATGCAGCCAATGCTTTGACTGTATGGGCGTAATCAACAGAAAAAAGCCGCAGGAGCTTACACTTGTTGAGACAAGCAGACTCATGCAGTATAAAATGTTCAGCCTGAACCTTAACACATTTGCGGACAGGCTTAATTCGTATTTTTCAAAAAACGGTGGGGGAGATTTGAAAATCCGTTATGAAATTAAATTTGATGCGGATGAACTGTTTAATATAGAAACAATAGTTGAAAATCCGTCAAGAAAAACATACGACAGTTTTGATTCAATGGGAGAAGGATTCAGGAGTATATATATTTTGTCGCTGCTTGAGACATATATAAATTCTGATAATGATACGGCACCATATATCATTATGATTGAAGAGCCCGAGACATATCTTCATCCACAACTACAGAAAATCGCCAGTGAGATTTTGTACAGACTGTCAAAAAAGAATCAGGTTATTTTTTCGACTCATGAACCGGAGATGCTTTTTAATTTTACAACAAAACAGATAAGGCAGATTTACTGCGATGAATTTCATATGACAGCCGTCAGAAAAGATACAGATATAGATGATATTTTAAATGACCTTGGTTTTACGGCAAATGATATGATGAATGTGAGCTTTGTGTTTATTGTTGAGGGAAAGCAGGACAGGAGCAGGCTGCCACTTCTTCTTAACAAGTATTATTCTGAAGTATATGACGAAAATGGGCGTTTAAGGCGTATAGCTATTATTTCTACCAACAGCTGTACCAATATCAAAACGTATGCCAATCTGAAATATATTAACACTCTCTATCTTAAAGATCAGTTTATGATGATTCGTGACAGCGACGGCAAGGATAAACAGATGCTGGGAAAACAGCTGTGTCGCTATTATGGTGAGCGTGCAAAAGAAGATAAAGGGAATATGCCAAGAGTTACGGATAGAAATGTACTTATATTAAAGTATTACTCATTTGAAAATTATTTTCTGTTTCCTGAAATAATGGAAAAGGTTGGTGTTGTTAAGAGTGTTGATGAGTTTTATGATATTTTGTGGGAGAAATACAATCAATATTTGTACAAACTGACAAGTGTAAAGAAAATGTTAAGCAAGCTGGATATAAGTATTGATTCACGCAATGATTTAATTGCAAATATAGAAAATATAAGGATTTATGTCAGAGGACATAATCTTTATGATATTTTTTACGGAAGATTCAAGGCAAATGAGAATGATGTGCTTTCGCGATATATAGAACTTGCACCGAGAGAAATTTTTGCTGATATTTTAGATAAAATTGATGGCTTTGTATATTTTGACTCAAGAAGAAGATAAAATGATATAACTTTGTGAAATTTGACAAAATGGTACTTTACAAAGGGACATGTTAGTGTTAAGATGTATTTGTTACAAAAATGTTACAGAAAAATTACAAATATGGAATTATAAAATAACATTATTTGGAGGAATATATGACACACTTAACCAGGTATGGCAGAAGACTTAAGATGACTCTTATAGCCGGAATGTCAGCAGCATGTTTTGCATGCATATTTGCTATACCATTTGCAGAGAATAAGTTTAATAACAAAGTTGGATATTACAGCATTGTATTTAACGGTGAGGAGATTGGCAGTGCCAACTCAAGACAGGAAGCTGAGCAGGCAATGGCAGCAGCCAGACTCAAATTCAGTAAGGAATATGATTCTGTTGTATATATGGATAACAATATTGATATTGTAGAAGAGCATAAGCTTGTTGCATCAAGAATGTCACAGGACGAGCTTGAGACAGCTATTTACAGCAGTCTGTTCAACTGTGTTACAGATAAGGAGAATGCAACTGCATATACTGTAAGAATCAATGATTTTACAGTTACACTTGCATCAAAAGATGATGTTGTTGAACTCATGGAGAAAGTTACAGATAAGTATGATACAAAGAAAGAGTTTCAGGTTAAGCTTTCTTCAGGAGACGGAAGCTATGGTGCATATTCTGTAGATGTTGTCCAGTCAGAGTTAAAGAATACAGATACAGATATAGTAGCAGCTGCTCTCAACGGACAGATGGCATCAGTTGCCACTGACAGTGATACAGCTAAGGATGGAATAACAGGAATAAGTTTTGAGCAGAATGTCGTAGTTAATGAGACACTTGCAGCAGGAGCTAATATTGTGAGTGTACAGCAGGCATATGACGAGATAACAAAGGAAAAAGAGGAGAAGACCATGTATGTGGTCGAAGAAGGAGACTGTCTTTCACTTATAGCAGGCAAGTGTGATATTGCACTTAATGATTTGCTTGCACTTAATGAGGGACTTACAGAAGAGTCACTTATAATACCGGGAGATGAACTTGTTGTAACAGTTCCTAAGTCAGAGATTTCAGTTGTTGTAACACAGAGAATGACTTATGAAGAAGATTACAATGCTCCTGTTCAGTATGTAGATGATGACACAGCTTACAGAGGAACAAATACAGTTATATCTGAAGGAACAACCGGTCATCATAAGGTTACAGCTGATGTTACATTTGTTAACGGAGTAAAGACGGATGTTTCTTATGTTAATGAAGAGGTTATGGTTGAATCACAACCGCAGGTTGTATCAGTTGGTACACTTACACCTCCAACATATTTAAGACCGATTTCAGGTGGTTCAGTTTCATCAGAATTTGGTTACAGATGGGGAACACTTCATTCAGGCGTTGACTGGTATGTATCAGTTGGTACTCCTGTAAGAGCTGCGGCAGCAGGAACTGTTATCAGAGCAGGCTGGTATTCAACATATGGATATTGTGTTGATATAAGACATTCAGATGGTTCTATGACAAGATATGCACATCTTAATTCTGTTACGGTTTCTAATGGTCAGTATGTAAATCAGAGCGATTTGATTGCTTACTCAGGAAATACAGGCTATAGCACTGGTCCACATCTTCATTTTGAAATATGGATAGGTGGAACACCTGTTAATCCTTTATACTATGTAAATAAAAATTAGGATTATATATTGTGATATTTACCCCCGCAGTATGAATTGACATGCTGTGGGGTGTTTGTTATAGAATAATGGTACAGTTTTTAGAGGTTATGAAAAAATAATCTTTACAAAGGGTATCTTTGTGTTATAATATTGCAGTTGAAAATAAATAAATATAAGCTTTTTAAATGTGAATATTTACAAATATAGAAGAAATACTTATAATAATAAGTAATGAGTAGTTTTGAGATTAATCTGATTGTTAGAGGTGCATAGATGGAACAATATGTAATTAAGGGAGGCGTCCCACTTAACGGGGAGGTGTCCATCGGTGGTGCAAAGAATGCTGCGTTAGGAATTCTTGCAGCAGCAATTATGACAGATGAGACAGTTACAATTGAAAATGTGCCAAATGTAAGGGATACGAGAGTATTGCTTCAGGCTATTGAGGGAATTGGAGCTAAGGTTAAATATGTATATAACAACACCGTTCAGATTAACGGTGGAAGTATATGTGACATTAATGTCGATTATGAGTATATAAAAAAGATTCGTGCATCATACTATCTTTTAGGTGCATTGCTTGGAAAATATAAACGTTCACAGGTTGCATTGCCTGGTGGATGTAATATTGGAAGCAGACCGATTGACCAGCATATTAAAGGTTTTAAGGCACTTGGTGCAGAAGTTGAGATTGAGCATGGCAAGATTAGTACAAAGGCAGAGCATCTTGTTGGTGGTCATGTTTATTTTGATGTCGTGACAGTTGGTGCGACAATTAATCTTATGCTTGCAGCCTGTCTTGCAGAGGGTGATACAATTCTTGAAAATGCGGCAAAAGAGCCACATATAGTAGATGTTGCCAATTTCCTTAATGCCATGGGTGCCAATATAAAAGGTGCCGGTACAGATGTTATCAGAATTAAAGGTGTAAGTAAACTTCATGGAACAACGTATTCAATAATTCCTGACCAGATTGAGGCAGGAACATTTATGTTTGCATCAGCTGCAACATGCGGTGATGTTGTTGTAAGAGATGTAATACCTAAACATCTTGAATCATTATCTGCTAAACTTATTGAAGTTGGCTGTGAAGTTATAGAAGGTGATGACTGGGTAAGAGTTATAAGTAAAGGCAATCTTAAAAGCACTAATGTTAAGACATTACCATATCCGGGATTCCCTACAGATATGCAGCCACAGATGGCAGTTGTTCTTGCACTTGCACATGGAACAAGTATGGTAACAGAGAGCATATTTGAAAACAGATTCAAATATGTAGATGAGTTAAATCGTATGGGATGCCATATTAAGGTAGAGGGCAATACAGCATATATAGAAGGCGTTGATAAAATAACAGGTGCACAGATGTCTGCCCCTGATTTAAGAGCCGGTGCGGCGTTGGTTATTGCTGCTCTTTCGGCAGACGGTATATCTGAAATAGAAGACATTGAATATATACAGCGTGGTTATGAAGATTTTGAAGGTAAACTCAGAGGTCTTGGTGCCATGATAGAACGTGTTGACTCAGAGCGTGAGGCTTTAAAAGCACGCCTTAAAATAGGATAAAAATATTAAAGTGCATCATTCATGGATAAGACATGGATGATGCACTTGTGCAATGCGTTGGTTAGAGGAATTTATATGAAGTTAAGAAATAAGTTAAAAATATCATTTTGCATAATGGTTATATTGCCTGTAATAATGTGTTCGATATTTGCATATGCATTTTTTAAATATCAGGCAACAACAATACACCAGTTATATGAGGTTGACAGCGGTGAACTGCTTGATAACTTTTATTCTCCAGTTGTTCTTATGGGAAGGATGACAGAAAATATATACAATGAAATGAAAGAAGTTGCTGAGACGTCACCATGGCAGTATAATTCGGTGGATTTTGTGAAACAGCTTGATGAGGAATTACAGTGCAAACTTTCGAGTATTGTTGTCAGACGTAACGGTCTTTATACATATGTATCTGATAATCTTGATATAGAAAAGCTTGATGTAGTTCTTCCTGATTATGAAGCGGGAGAAAATATATCAGATGAGGGTATTTATAAAGGTGGCGATTACCAATGTCTTGTAAAACAGATAGATTTTTGTGATTCATATGGAAATCAGTACAGTGTTTCGATTATAACACCTTTAAAGCAGGCTATACCTCAGATAAAGAAGTTTTTCATACAGGTTCTTATATCAGGTGTATTTATACTTATATTGACAAGTCTTCTGCTTAATGTATGGATTTATCGCTCAATTATAAAACCACTTGACAGATTAAAGCTTGCAACGCAAAATATAAAATATGGTAATTTTGATTTTGAAATGCCTAAAAGCTCCAATGATGAAATTGGAGATGTGTGCCGCGACTTTGAAGAAATGAGAGTTATTCTGAAAAAAACGGCAGAAGACAAGCTTAATTCTGATAAAGAAGAAAAAGAACTTATAAGAAATATATCACATGATTTAAAGACGCCGCTTACAGCAATAAAAGGATATGTTGAAGGAATTCTTGACGGAATTGCAGATACACCTGAAAAACAGCATAAATATCTTATGACAGTTGCAAATAAAGTTAATGATATGGATAAGCTTATAGATGAACTTACAATTTATTCAAAGCTTGACACTAACAGGGTTCCGTATTCATTTGCAAAAATTAATTTGAAAAATTATTTTGATGACTGTTGCGAAGAGATAGGAATGGATTTGGAAACTCAGGACATAGATTTGGAATACAGATTTCATGCAACTTCAGATTGTACTGTTGTGGCTGATGCAGAACAGCTTAAAAGAGTTGTTAATAACATTGTCAGTAATTCTGTAAAATATATGCAGCCGGGAAGAAAAGGTAAAATAAGCATAGATATTTATGATGAAGGAGATTATGTTCATATAATTATCGCAGATAACGGCAAAGGAATTGGCATGGATGAGATTCCACATATTTTTGACAGATTTTACCGTACTGATTCATCTAGAAACAGCAAACAAGGCGGAAGTGGAATCGGACTTGCTATTGTAAAGAAGATTATAGAGGATCATAAGGGAAAGATATGGGCAGAAAGCGTTGAAGGAGAAGGTACTACAATGCATATTAATCTTTTGAAAGATATGGATAAACGCAACTACATTTGCATAGAAGATAACAGAAAAAAGGAGAAAAAATAGTATGAGCAGAGTATTAATTGTTGAAGATGAAGATGCAATTGCAGAAATTGAAAAGGATTACCTTGAACTTAGTGGATTTGAAGTTGTAATTAGATCAGATGGAACAAGTGGTCTGGCAACAGCACTTGAGGAAGAGTTTGATATTATGATTCTTGATGTTATGCTTCCGGGTGTTGATGGATATGAAATCTGCAAACAGGTAAGAGAAAAGAAAAATACACCTATTATCATGGTATCAGCGAAGAAAGAAGATATTGATAAGATAAGAGGTCTCGGCGTTGGAGCTGATGATTATATGACTAAGCCATTCAGCCCAAGTGAGCTTGTTGCAAGAGTAAAAGCACATCTTGCAAGATATGAAAGACTTGTAAGCAGTGCAAAAGAAGCTAATGACATTATAGAAATAAGAGGTCTCAAAATTGACAAGACAGCAAGGCGTGTATTTGTTAATGGCGAAGAAAAAGTATTTACAACAAAAGAGTTTGATCTGCTTACATTCCTCGCAGAGCATCCGAATCATGTATTTACAAAGGATGAACTTTTTAAGGAAATATGGGATATGGATTCAATTGGAGATATCGCAACTGTAACTGTTCATATCAAGAAAATCCGTGAAAAAATAGAGTATGATACATCTAAACCTCAGTATATTGAGACAATCTGGGGTGTTGGATACAGATTTAAAGTATAAGGAAGTGCTTAATAATGAGACTTGAAAAAGATAATGCAATAAGACTTTTTAATTGTGAGGCTCCCGGCTCTGAAGGTATTAAACTTGAGGAGATATTTTATGAGGAGAAAATGGAAGATGGCAGGATAAAGAAGGTTGTACAACATGTCCTTAATCCTGAGATGGTTCCATATATTCCATCTGCATCTAAAGATAAAAAAATTCCGGCGGTACTTATAATTCCGGGCGGTGCATTTAGAAGGCTTGTATACAATTTTGAAGGTGAAGAAGTTGCAAAATGGCTCAACAGTCTTGGAATAGCAGCATTTGTATTAAAGTGCAGACTTCCGGCAGATGAGCATAATGACTCATATAATGTTTCTTTGATTGATGCACAGAGAAGTATGAGAATAATACGTGCACGAGCTGATGAATTTAACATAGATGCAAATAAGATTGGTGTTATGGGATTTTCAGCAGGAGGATACTTTGCGGCACTTTTATCTACAGCATTTGATAAAAATGTATATGACAAAAAAGACGATATTGACGAATTATCGGCAAGACCTGATTTTTGCATATGTGGTTATCCAGTGATAAGTTATGATAAATGTATAGAAGCCGGACAGAGGTATTTTCCAAAAGAAGTGATAATTGCAAATGTGCGTTCATATGAGGAAAATATGTTGAAAAAATACAATCCGGAGGAGCTGGCATCACCGCAAATGCCACCGGTATTTGTATTTGAAACAGATGATGACAGGACAACACTGGCAGAAAACAGTATTGGATTTTACATGGCTGCCAGAAAAGCAGGAGTGCCTGCTGAGTTGCATATTTTCAGAGAAGGCGGACATGGTTTCGGTTGTGGAGATGATAACGGACAGACCGGGGAATGGAAACAGCTTTTTGTAAACTGGGCTAAAAGCCTTGGAATAATCTAATAATAAACAGAGCGGGATATGGTTTATCAATTATATCCCGCTCTGTTGTTATGTGCATGAAGCACTGCATATAACACAGGGGATGCTTCTTATGGTTATGGCTTGGCAGCCAGAGCAGCCTCAGCTTTTGCGAGCTCTTCTTTTGAATGTTTTGTTAATATTTGTTCTTTACTTAACCGCCTTTTTCCTGTATTGCAGGGGACTCATACCGTTTATTTTTTTAAAAAGAGTGCAGAAATAATTGGAATTGCAAAAGCCAAGCTCGTTGGATATTTCCTGGATACTTTTTGGCGATTCGGTGAGCATTGTCTGTGCAATTTTGTTTTTGTATCTGTTGACGTAAGTTTTGTATGAACAGCCTGTTGCGTCGCGGAAACGCTTCATAAAATGAGATTCGGATAATCCTGCCTTTTTTGCAAGCTCGGAGACTGAAGGATTATTCATAAAATTCGTGTCTATATAAGAAAGAATGTCCATTATTTCAGTGTCTGCCGTCGAAATGTGGATTTCGGACGTTTCTGCTACGGTACCGTATCGGTACATTATAAGTATGAGCTGTTCGAGCAGATTTTGCAGGGCGAATTCCGCAACGCTGTCGTAATTATCATATTCAATAAGCATCTGTTCATAAATATCGATAATCTTTGGCTTTATTTCGTCGGGAACAGATAAAGCAGTGTGCAGCATTAAATCGTTAAATTCGTTCTCGCCTATTATTTCTTTTATTCTTGTTGTTACCGAGCTGACAAAACGCACCGCATAAACCTCGTAATTCCTGTCCGATAAAGGTGATGATTTATGATATACGCCCATGCTGACAGGTGAGAGGTATCCGTCATGGACGAAAAAAGTACGCTCGGGAGTCGAGACCTGTCGGTCGCCTTTTACCAGATAACCTATTCCGTAATATTTTTCATATATGTCAAAAGAAGGCATGTAATTGGAAGCGGGTTTTGTTACATGCTCAACTCTGAATTTGTAGCCTTTTTTAAGAGGAATTGCCATAAAAATCTCCTTGTAAAATAATAGAAAATTGTAATAATTTAATCAGATTAATAATATAATGAATGTTTTTTATATAATTATATTATAAAATGTTATTAAAGAACAATGCAAGGAGAATAACATAAGATGAAGAATAAAAATATTTTTACAAAAATTTTTATAAAAAATATTCCGCTGTTTTTTATTGAAATATTAAGTGCGTATATTGCAACAAAAGTATTGGTTTTGGGAAATACAAAAATATCGCAGGCGATAGACGCATTGTTTAATAATACAATTTCGGAGTATATCAATAAACAATTCTGGATATATGTTGCCGTTCTTGTTGCGGCCGGATTTATTTTTACATATATTCAGACATATGCGACAAAAGTATTTGCGGTAAATATGCAGACTGATTTCAGAAGAGAGGCGGGAAAGAAGCTGCCGGAGCTTCAGTTTAAATATTTCGACTCGCATTTGTCGGCGAGAGTGCTTAATAATTTTATTGATGATGTGGCTAAAATTTCGGAATATTATTCTGAGCTTCTTCCTGATATAGTAAAAACAATAATAACAAGCGTGACGATTTTTATTACACTTATAAAAGTTGACCGAGTGACGGCACTTCTGCTTCTTGTTATTATACCCGTAATGGCGGTTATCACAAGTTTTACGGGAAATATAGTGTCAAAGCTTACGAGAAAACACACGGAATATAACGATGAAGTAAATGAACTCGCATATGATGCCATAAACGGTATCAGTGTTGTAAAAAGTTTTAACCTTGAAAATTATTTTAAAAATAAGATAAAAAATACGTTAAAAACAATATTAAAATTTGAATATAGAAGAAATGCAATTTCGTCAATAGGCTGGGCTACGGGAAGCCTTGTATCTACGGCACCTTATATTATTTTGAGTATATTTGCGTTACACAGAGTTTTGTCGGGAAATCTGACTGTGGGCGGGATGACATATTTTATACTTTTTATGGACAGGCTTTTGCAGCCTCTTGGCAATCTTCCCTATATGATTATTGATGCAAAAATTGATTTGGTTTCAAAAAACAGGCTCAAAGAGCTGATGAATTATCCTGTTGAAACAAATATGGAAAATTCCGAGGATAACACAGGAGATTTTTCTAAAAAATCCGATAACACCGGGAAGAACAGTAATATTGTAAACGCTGACAAAATCGGGAAGAACAATAATGCGGCAGTAGTATTTAAAGACGTTACATTTTCGTATGTTAAGGGAAATAATGTTTTAAAAAATTTCAATGTTAATATAGAAGCGGGAAAAAATGTTGCTTTTGTCGGTTTATCGGGCGGCGGAAAGAGCACGATTTTTAAGCTGATTTGCGGTTTGTATGAAGTAAACGGCGGTACAGTGGAGATTTTCGGAAAGAGAATCGGCGAAGAAAATATTGATTTAATAAGAAAAGATATAGCACTTGTTTCGCAGGATACTTATCTGTTTCCAGAGACGATTGCGTGGAATGTTGCCTGCGGAGACGAATCGGTAAGTATGGAATGCATTATCGAATGTTGCAAAAAAGCAAGAATTCACGATGATATTATGAAAATGCCTCAGGGCTACAATACCGATGCAGGGGAACGCGGAAATATGCTTTCGGGCGGACAGAAGCAGAGAATAGCGATTGCAAGGGCTTTGCTTAAAGATGCCAGGCTTATATTATTCGATGAGCCGACAGCGTCCGTGGATATTGAAAATGAAGAAAAAATAAAACAGGCAATAGAAGAAATTAAAGAAAATCATACAATAATTACGATAGCACACAGACTTAATACAATAGAAAATACAGACTGCATATATGTTGTGGATAACGGTGTTATAGCCGAAAGCGGTACGCATGATGAATTGATAGCTGGAAACGGAATATATAAAAGGCTGTACGATACGAAAGATGAGGTGTCCTATGAATAATTTTAAAATATTAAAAGAGCTGATAAAAAGATTTCAGGGAGTTCGTGCAGTTCTTTATTTTGCGGAAATAATAGGAATGGGAGTTGCAGATGGAATTTCGGTGGTTCTGGTTTCAAGAATTATAGGCATAATTACGGACACTGCCGTGTCAAAAGGAAATTTACGCGACACCAAACTGGTAAAATATATAATTCTTACAATAATATTTAAAATTATTATACAGACATTGCTGGCTGTTTTGTATAACGACGAAGCAAAGCGGACAGGTGCGAATATGCGTAATACTGTATACGGAAAGGCCCTGTCGCTTCCTATGGAATTCTATGACAATCATCATACGGGAGAATTTATGTCGAAACTTACATATGATACAAACATGGCATCTGGAGTGTTCGGTTCAAGAATAAGGCGTGTCATGATGCCTGTTATTATGGTTATTGTCTGCATAATACCTATGTTTGTTCTTTGCCCTCCTGTTACGGCGGGTCTGCTTGTTTTATGTATAATTTCGCTTACATTAAATTTTGTGATGATACCTGTGCTTGAAAAATACAGCCGCAAAATTTCAGATGCAAATAAAGAAATAAGCAAATCCGTAACAAATATGCTTCAGGGAATGGAAACAATAAGAATGTTTCCGCTTAAAAAAGTTATAAGCGATTCTTATAATAATGCCAATGAAAATTGCGGTAAAAACATGAAAATCCAGGGACGGACAGAGGCTTTGATTTCGGCGTTGAGAGCAGCATTTGACCTTATAGGGGCATTGGTTTTTCTTGCACTCGGAATACTATATACTACCAAAACAGGAGGAAAACTGGGAAATCTTGTAAGCCTGTATTCAATATACGGAGCGTTTCAATATAATTTTCTGCTCATGGGCGTATATATACCGAGTCTGTCAAGCTGGCTTGTAAATGCACAGCGTGTTCTCGAGTTTCTTGATACTCCGAACGAGAATTTTTACGTCGAAAATAAAGAAAATACAAAAAATAATATTTGTCAAAAAAACAGCAAAGCTTACCATACGGTAGAATTTAAAAATGTAACATTTGGTTACGAGGGTAAAAATACAAATATATTTGAAGATTACAGTGCGTTTTTTGACAGCGGAAAAAGTTATGCACTAGTGGGGGAATCAGGCCGCGGAAAGAGTACGCTTACAAAACTTCTGCTCGGATTTTATCGGCCGAAGAAAGGTTGCATATTTATTGACGGAACTGATATAACGGAGCTCGGGCTTGTAAATGTGCGTGATAAAATCGCATATATACCGCAGGAACCGTATTTATTTAACTGTTCAATTAAGGAAAATATAAGAATGGGAAAATTAAATGCTTCAGATGAAGAAATTTACAACGCGGCAAAACAAGCGGGAGCACATGATTTCATATCGGGGCTTGAAAACGGCTATGAAACGCCGGCGGGCGAACGAGGAAATACACTTTCGGGAGGTCAGAAGCAACGAATAGCAATAGCCAGAGCAATTCTCAAAGATGCACCTGTAATCATATTTGATGAGGCGACATCGGCGTTGGACAATGAGACGGAAAAATATATAAACAAAACCGTTATGTCGGTGAAAAAGGACAAGCTTATCCTTATGATAGCACACCGCCCGTCTACGATAGAGACGGCAGATTGCAGATTTGAGGTGTAAAAGAGCTTACTGATATGTAATGTGGCTAAAAAGGTGGAATGTATATAAAAAAATACCGATGTTTATGAAAAAACTTACTGTTTATTACAAGATGCTACAAAAAACTTGAATGTTTTGACTACAGGTGATATGTTTAATACAAATATAGTGTGTCTATCGGAAAACAAAAGGTGTTTTAGAGTAGGTAATCAGAAACAAGCGGAGGGGTATTTATGAGCAAAAAAATAAAATACATAGTGGCAGTAGTATTGGCAGCAGTGGTATGTGTGGCGGTGATTTTTACAATTAACAGGAAGAAGTCAGGCATAAATATGAATGTAGGTGAATTGTCGGGTGATGAGCAGAATTATTGGAATCCTGATATTCACAGCATTTCAAAGGCGGAAAATGGATATTATTACCTGCATTATGACGGAAATGACCTTTTAGTGAAATATTTTGACGAGTCATCAAAAAGGTCTGTTCCGGTATGTGCGAAAGCAGAGTGCAGTCATAATTCAAAAACGTGTAATGCTTGGCTGGATACCGATGAATATCTGAGTTCTCCGATTTATTATTACAAAAATAATATATATGTTGTACGTGTGGAAGGCGGAATGGCTAAGCTTGTAAGTATTAAGGCTGACGGAAGCGACAGAAAAGATGTTGCCAATTTGTTTGCAAATGACAGGATAACATCAATTTCTATGGTGTTTCATAACGGATATGTATATGCGTACGACCATATAGGTCATATAGGAAGCTCTGAAAGCGGTAAAGAGATAATTAAAAAAATAAATATTTCAGATGGAAGTTCACAGGATATAGTCGAATATGAGGGTGAAAACAGTGCTGTGATGGGAGCGAGAAGTTACGGAGATAAACTTTTTTACAAAATTTTTCAGTATTCCATAAATAAGCAGACATTAAAAGCCAATATGAATTTTCAGCTTTATTATTATGATTATACCGACGGTGAGAATAAAAAGGTTTCGGATATGAATATATGTGATTTCTGTGTCGATGCTGACAACGGAATGTTATATTATTTTGTTGTTGGAAAAGGATTGTATTCTCAGTCGCTTGACGGACAGAATAATAAACTCATATACAAGGCGTCCGAAAATATGGTATCTGCGGTAATGTCATATGATGGCAGATATATTTATATGAGTAATGGCGGAATGGGAAGTACGACAGATTTATCTAAGACCGTTGAACGTGAAATTCAAGTTGTTGATACGACGGGAAAACAGATAGATACAATTAAGCTTGGAAATGAAATAGAGAATTTATATTTCGGCGATGAAAAATATTTATTTGGGACAAAGAGTGATAAGCTTGTTTATATAGATAAGAGCAGTCTCGGAAACGGTGCGTGTGTTTGGGAAAATGCGGAGTAGAAACTTATTATGGAAGAGTTTAAGAGGGTTTTTGGCATAAAATTTATAATGGTATTTACAGTGACAATGCTGTTAAATATCGGTTTGTTTGTATACAGCAGTTCCGAGGGTAAAAGTATGTCCGATATAAGGCAGGAGACACATTACCGTCAATGGATAATCGGAGAACTGTCGGATATGCAGCCCGAGGAAGCTCTGGAAATTGCCAATATACAAAGTGATTCCGTAATAAAACGTAAATATGACGAATTGGAACCGGAGGAGCAGACTGTATATTCAAGGCAGTTAAACAAAATAAAAGAACAATTAGAATACATAGTAAAATATCCTGAAGATATAAAAAATATACAAAATAACGCAGATACCCTGAAGAGTTTTTCGATATTTGCAGATAAAAAGTCATTTACATATAACAATATTCAAAAGACGGCAAAGGATTTCAAACGGGTAGAGGGCGTACAGGTTTATCTTACCGATAATAAAGCAGTAGACAGTTTTGTTACATATTATTATATCTATTATCTGTCATTGATACTTAATGTGTTTGTCCTGTATGAACTTTTCGGCGAACGGGAAAACGGAATGTGGTGCATTGTTCATACATCAAAAAGCGGCAGGGCAAAACTTGCGTTTAACAGGACAATGATTATTACAGCTTCTGCATTTATAATTACGGGAGTTTTGTTTTTTACAACATTTTTGACATCGTTTATATTATACAAAACGGCGTCAATTAATGCACCGATTCAGAATATTGAAAGCTTTTCGAGATTTTCATTGCCGATGAGTCAGCTTGAATATATAATATATGATTTTTTATATAGTTTTTGTGCAGTGCTTACGCTGACAGCGATTGTATGGATGGCATTTGTTTTTATAAGGCACCGCAATATAGCGGTTACGGTAATTGCGGTATTTATGGGTGTGGAAATGTTTTTGTATCAAAAAATACAGTCACAGAGCGTATATGGCATTTTTAAGCAGATTAATCTTATAAGACTGTTAAAGGTTAATGATATAATAAGCACGTATGCCAATCGCGGCAAAGGAACATTTGTGGTTTCCGAATCAAATATAATGCTGACAGTTACGACGGTGCTTTTTATTGCCGCATGTGCGGGAGGAATTCTTGGAACCGTATATATGAGACCGGAACAGAAAAAATCAGTGCTTGCAAGAATTGCGGATAAAATATGGGAAATGTATCAGCATTTATTGTCGGGATTTTCGATTACGGCAAAGGAATTCCATAAACTGCTTATAACAGGCAGAGGATTGATTGTTATAGGCGTGCTGGCGATTTTGGCGGTTTATTTTGTGAGATACGGACAAATGACATTTTCTGACAGTGCAAAAGAACTTGATAATATCTATATTACCAATGGCGGAAAAGAATATCATTATATAACCGATATGGTTAATGAAAGATTAAATGATTATCAGTGTGCGGTTAAAGATGCACAAGATTGTATGGTCCGTTACAATGCAGGAGAAGCAACGCTTGGGGATGTTACAGAGAGCTCATCAACGGTTTCGTTATATGCGGTTAAACTTGGCAGGGTATCCGAATTTATGAAAAAACAGGAGTATTTGCGGGAAATTAACGAAAAATACGGAGTAGACGGCTACATGATTTCGGACAGGGGCTATGAGGAGATTTTTGGAAAATATTCGATTATAAGGGAGACTGTATTGTTTTTGGCACTTGCTGCCGCAATAATTCTTATAGTAGCTGAAAATATTGTGCTTGAATACAGAACGGGAATGAATTATATAATAAATGCCTCAAGGCACGGAAGATGCTGGATACAGATACACAGAGCTTTAACGGGTGCTGTGCTTACAATAATTCTGTTTTGCTTTATATACGGCATGGATATGTATACTATGTATACAATGTATGGTATGCCGTACCTTGAAGCTCCACTTATGAGTCTTACTTTTATGGAGGGGTGTAATCCGTCTTTTACAATAGGGCAATGGATTATAATTCGTCTTGTAAAAAGATTTGTTGTGATTCTTCAAATATATATTGCCACATATGTCATAACAAATGTTGTTATGGTTGTCCGCAAAGAGAAAACGTATTAAAAACACAAAAGTTTGAAGCAAAAAAGTTTAGAACAAAAAGTTAAGGCACAGCCGACAGAAGTTTTTCTGTAAGCTGTGCCTTTGTTTTCAATGAATTAATATATTTAATTTCAATGATTAATAATACGTAGATATGCCACCTGATGTATTAATGAAAGCAAAAACATAAAATACGATTGTTAAGATTCCGAGGATAAGACCTACCAGAAGAGCAATCTTACATCTTTTGAGCTGTTTTTCATAATCATCAAAGTTTCCGATTTTGAAAGCGTTGTTACCCATGATAATAAATATTATTCCGATTACACCACATATTTTATTTAAAAATACGGCACACAATATACTCAGAGTAAGCCATGTGCCAAAAGATGGTGCATTCTGGCTTGATGGATATGGCGGACGGTTATATCCGTTATTATATTGATTATATCCGTTGTTATACTGGTTTCCGTACTGATTATTGTAGTTATTATAGCCATTGTTTCCATAACCATTATTGTAACCATTGTTGTTGCCATTGTTGTAGCTGTTGCCGTTATTATAGCCATTGTTGTTGCCGTAGCCGTTATTATAGCCGTTATTGTAACCATTGCTGTTGCTGTAGCCGTTATTATAGCCATTATTGTAGCCGTTGTTATTACCATAGCTGTTATAGCCATTATTGTAACCGGAATTGCCATTGTTGTTATAATAATTATTATATCCGTTGCCATAATTGTTGTTATTGGAATTATTGGAATTATTGCTGCCGGAATTGTTATTGTAATAATTGTTGTCAGAAGAATTATTGCCGTCAGAATTATCGGATGTTGAACTATTGTTTGAATAGTCATCTGATGGTCTGTAATTGGCATCATATGTATCATTATAGCTGCCGTAAGTTCCGTTGCCGGAAGCATTATTACCGTTATTCTGATTATTATTCTGGTTGTTGCCTGAATTATCATTAAAAGGATCTGGTGTATAGTTATCCATGAAACTCCTCCATTTCTGTATGATTCATACTATACTTAGAGTATAATAAATATAAGCTGTTACGTCAAGTTAAAATTTATTACTAAAAAGTAAAATAAAAATAGCATTTGCATGTAAATTGTTAAAACAAATAAAAAAATAAGTTTGTAAATTTTATAATTGCATGATATACTCATAATAACATTAATATGTTGATGACATAAAATATTGGAAATACAGGAGTAAAAATTATGCCTAATATACTAATTGTAGAGGATGATATAAATATTAATAACCTTCTTTGCGAGGTACTTAGGAAGGCAGGTTATATGTGTGAACAGGCATTTTCAGGAACGGAGGCAAAGCTGCTTCTGGATATAAAAGAAAAGGCTTATACGCTTGTACTGCTTGA
>ULOU01003792.1_pt1 | contig 23644 bp, 20 predicted proteins | sample 1952821 | NCBI WGS metagenome assembly ULOU01 (sample SAMEA4835610, study PRJEB28245) | human gut metagenome | biome: gut microbiome; material: fecal sample | place: Denmark | collected 2008 | reverse complement strand
CGCACGGGAATTTCCGCGGTCACTTCCGCTTTCACCCCGGCGTGCCGCGATTTACCGCCAACGCCGTACACTATAAACCGGCATACAATAAAAAACAGGATAGCAACTGCAGCTACCACCATATAAGGCACAATAAACATGAGTACTCCTTACACATTATAAAATACGCTTAAATTTTATCATATTTCTATAGGCCGTTCAATGATATGACAAGCACCGCCTGTTATAATAAGAATAAAGGAGATACCATGGACACAACGATTACACTGCCGGCGGGAGGGAAACTGCATGCATCACGTTCCCACCTTTGTCTGGCTTTTGAAAAAACACGTTTTTCCCTTTCCACTGCCATTTACGGCGGCGGTTTTAAAGAAATCAATTATGCAGTCAACCAGAAACTGGAAACCTTTTATCCATCGGAAGATCGATTTCCCGGAGGGTCTGTCCCTGAATTTTTACGTCTTTCCATTTTGGAAAACGGATATGATCCGGCAAAGGCCTGCGCCCTTCTTACAGCGGCAAAGATGGAATGGCGTTCCGTGAAAACATTTTCCCATAAGGAGCTTCTTCTTGACGCAGTTACTACGGGCGGTGCGGAAAAAACGGCGGCCCGCGCAGGTTCTCCGCCGCTCTATACAGAAAAAGACGGTCACTTCTTTCCTGTAGGTACGATCAATATCATGATCAATCTGAATATTTCCCTTCCTTCCGCCATCATGACGCGGGCCATCATCACGATCACTGAAGGGAAGACGGCAGCCCTGCAGGATCTGGGTATCGCCGATGTGAATAACGGTCTGCCTGCTACGGGCACGGGAACGGACGGCATCACGCTCATCACCAATCCGGATGCCCCGCGTTATACGGACGCAGGCACTTTCTCCGTCCTCGGTTCGCTTCTCGCTTCCGCAGCGTATGAAACAGTCCGCGAATGTCTGGAGCTCTATGACAAGCCATGGAACCGGGATGATTCTCTCGCTACGCCGCCCGCCGTCGATTTGTCCCGCTTAAGGAATAAAGAATGCGGTCATTAGACAAATATTTCCCCTTTTGTTATGATGGGACATATATTTGATGATAAAAGGAGTTGGTTAAGGCTATGCCATATGACGAGCGATCGATCAATGAACTGTATGAATCCGCGGAAATTACCCCCATGGGAATCCAGTTGGAAGTGAACGCGGAAATATTCACCACGATTTACAATCTGCTTTCCAATATGAGAAGTGAAGAAGGAATCCAACAGGAGGATGAAAAACGCCTTCTCCATTTATGGCGGAAAACGGTTCGCGCCATGGCCAAGGTGGAACTCCGAAAAGGTCATGGGATTTCTATGGAAAAACAGATTGAAATGCTCAAAGAGGCATATGCCATCGAAACGAAGTACACGGCAGACCAGCTTTTTTCTTCCGTGAGCTCCTCCAAACTGACAAAAGAAGAATTGGAAGAAGTCCGACGTTTTTCCGCCGAAGAGATGAATACCCTTTTCAACTCGGTTATCTGGCCTGCCATGATAAAGGGCAAAACAGGGGCGCAGGAGAATCCGACAGCCTTCATTATCGCAGGCCAGCCAGGTTCCGGAAAGACACGGATGTCCTCCGTGATCATCGATGACTACGACGGCGACATTATCCAGTCCATGAGTGACAACTTCCGCGGGTTTCATCCCCGGGCAAAAGAAGTTTTTCAGAAATACGGACGCTATTGCACCTATTTTTCCACAAAGGAAGGGAAATATCTTTCTGACTTAGCCATGCGGAAAGCAGCAGAAGAGAAGTATCACATCCTGCAGGAAGGCTCTCTTGATGACTCCGCCCACACCATGGCGCTCATCAGTTATCTGAAAGAAAAAGGATATACTATCTGCGTACTTCTCCGTGCCTGCCCGAAGAAAGACAGCTGGAAAGCCATCCACCAGCTTTACCTGCAGCAGCGGTTAAAAACGCCGGGCCTGTCCAGACTCATTTCAAAAGAACAGCATGATAAGGCCTGTCTCTCTTTCCTGTCAGCCACCAATGATTTGATTGACCAAAACCTCATGGACCGGCTCATTATCAAAAGTCCGAAAGGCCTTCTGTATGACAGCGATGATATGCCGACAGAGCGGGTAAGCGACGTCCTGTCCAAACGTATCGGCAAGTAAAATGGGAGCGGGGAAACCTGCTCTTTTTTATGAAAGGAATGTATGAATTCTTCCGCCAAAAATCTATTATTGGAAAAAGCACGCTCCCTCCTGCTGGACGCCGTAGGATGCATGTCCTGCCCTATCGCCCCCCAGCTTTCCGAAAAACTGGAAAAAGCGGGTCCCGTTCCTTTCGCGCCGGCGGAGATAGAAAAGCGGCTGGCGCCTGAAGAAATTCTCGCGGATACAAAGTCCATCGCTGTTATTCTCTTCCCTTACCGGTACCCCGAGGAAAAGAATGCAAATATCGCCCTTTATGCACGAGCCAAAGATTATCACCACGTTGTCCGCGCGTATCTTGCAAAAATTATCGGATATATGGAAGAGCAGTATCCCAATGAAAAATTCCATGCGATTACCGATACATCCCCCATGGCAGACCGCTGGCTCGCTTACCAGGCAGGACTCGGTTTTTTCGGCAGGAACCACTGCCTCATACATCCGAAGTACGGTTCTTACTTTACCATCGGAGCCATACTGACCACTTTGGCACTTCCTCCGGACACCCCGCTTGCAATGAACTGCGGCAGCTGCACCCGCTGTTTCGCGGCATGCCCCGGAAAAGCGCTTTCCCACGAACGGTTCAATCCGTGGCGATGCAAATCGTACCTCACGCAAAAGAAAGAAGTCTTAAATGAAGAAGAAAAAAATATTCTTCGTAAGACGCCGCTTATCTTCGGATGTGATGAGTGCCAGAAATGCTGTCCCTTTAATGAAAATGCAGCATACTCTCCCCTTCCGGAAACGGGTGCAGACCGGATCCCCCGTCTGGAAAGAGAAACACTGGAACAGATTTCAAACCGCCGATTTACAAAAGAATATGGAGAATATGCTTTTTCCTGGCGGGGCAGGCCCGTCTTACTCCGAAATATGGATATCATCGATAAAAAATAAATCACCTTCTTCACTGTATCGTGAATCGGGTGATTTATTTTTTATTGCGTTTTATATATTTCAGAAAGAAAACAGGTTAATCTGTTCTTCTTCCGGCATACCGTGGAGGATTCCCATTTCATCCATAGTATCTATAATGCTCTGGCTTACCTTGCCTCGCTTTTTCAAATCTTCTTTCGACGTGAAGGGATGTTCCCTGCGGGCTTCAACAATTTCCTTTGCCACCGTATTTCCCAAAGCGGGAATGCAGTTGAACGGAGGGCGGAGTGCGCCGTCTTCCATGAGAAATTCGGAAGCGGATGATTTATTCAAGTCGATAGGCAGGAATTTCAAACCGCGAAGATACATTTCCGCCGCTGCCTCAATAACTGTGGCACTCCCCTTTTCCACCGCCGTTGGGTGGGGCAGCGAATTAATCCGCGCCAGCTCCGCCGACTGGGACGCCAGTCCTCTTAAAATAACCGCCGCATTGAACGCGCCTTCCGCCCGGATGGTGAAATAAGCCGCATAGTAAGCAAGAGGTTCATACACCTTGAACCAGGCGATGCGGAACGCCATCATAACGTAAGCCACCGCATGGGCCCTTGGGAAAAGGTAGGAAATTTTCAGGCATGAGTCAATGAACCACTGCGGTACCCGGGCATCTTCCAATTCTTTCCGGTTGTTGGAATTTCCTTTTTCCAGCCCTTTACCCTTACGCACGTTTTCCATGACTTTGAAAGCGGTCAGCGGTTTTACATGATGTTCAATCAGATAGTTCATGATATCATCGCGCGTGGAAATCGCTTCTTCCAGTTTGACCTTGCCTGACGTAATCAAATCCCGCGCATTATTCAGCCACACGTTCGTCCCGTGAGAAAAACCGGAAATGCGGACAAGTTCGGAGAAATTTTTGGGCCGCGTATCCTCCAGCATACCGCGGACAAAAGGTGTGCCGAATTCCGGAAGACCAATCGCCCCCACGGTAATCCCCTTGTCCCCTACCGCCGCTTTCAACTGTTCCGACGTAATGCCGAGAGCGTCAGGCGAGCTGAAAAGGGACAGCGTTTTTTCATCATTGAAAGGAATGTGAAGCGGATCGATGCCCGTGATATCCTGAAGCATACGTATGACTTTCGGATCATCGTGGCCCAGAATATCCAGTTTCAGCATGCGTCCTGAAATAGAATGGTAATCAAAATGGGTGGTGATAGTACCCGGAATTTTTTCTCCCGTTTCATCTTTCAGCCATCTTTTATTGGCGGCATATTGGAGTGGCGTGAAATTGTGGATATCCATATCCCGGGGACAGACCATGATACCGGCGGGATGCTGCCCTGTGGTCCGTTTTACCCCTGCCACGCCGGCAGATAATTTTTCTATAAAAATATCATTGAATGTCAGCCCGCGGTTTTCCGCGTACCGTTTGACGAATCCGAAAGCTGTCTTATCCTGGATCCCCGCAATCGTTCCTGCGCGGAATACATTATCCCGCCCGAAGAGTTCTTCGGTGTACTTATGGGCCACCGCCTGGTCGTCGCCGGAGGAAAAATTCAGATCGATATCAGGCACTTTGTCTCCGTCAAATCCCAGGAAAACGGCAAACGGGATATTGTGCCCATCCTTATTTAATTCCGTGCCGCAGTTGGGGCATTTCTTATCTGCCAGATCAAAACCGCCGCCGACGGAACCGTCAGTAAAGAATTGGTTCCAGTGGCAATGGGGGCACACATAGTGGGGCGGAAGCGGATTTACTTCCGTGATGCCTGCCAGTGTCGCCACAAAAGAAGATCCGACAGAACCCCGGGATCCCACCAGGTAGCCGCGGTCGTTAGAATGCTTGACGAGTTTATGGGCGATGTAGTATAGGACGCCATAGCCGTGATTAATGATCGGTGTCAACTCCAAATCAAGCCTGTCCCGGATGATTTCCGGCAGCGGTTCTCCATAAAGCTCCACCGCTTTCTCATAGCACATGGCTTTCAGCTTATCATCGGCACCGGCAATTTTCGGATTGTACGATTTCCATTCTTCCGCCAGCGGTTCAATGACCTCGCACTGCTCCGCCACCCGGCGGGTATTCGTGATGACGATCTCCTCCGCTTTTTCTTTCGGCAGATAGCTGAATTCCTCCAGCATTTCCTCCGTCGTCCGAAGGTATACCGGCGGATGGGATTCTATTTTCCCCGGTTTTTCCCAGTTGGACAAAAGGATATCTCTGTCCCGCGCGTATTCGGCAAAAAGGTAGTGGGCATCAGATGTGGCGCATACGGGAATCCCCGCTTTTTTTCCTATTTCAATAACTTTCTTGTTCAGCTCCTGCAAATCTTTTTTCGTCGTGATGGCAGCATACTTATCTTCATACAGCAGGAATTCATTGTTTCCCAGCGGCTGCACTTCCAGATAATCATAGAATTTCGCCAGACGGATCAGTTCTTCATCGCTGTCTCCGTTCAAAACGGCACGGAAAAATTCACCCATGACACAGGCGGAACCATACATCAGTCCGTCCCTGAATTCCTCAAGGAGCGGACGGGGCAGAAGAGGACGCTTGCGGTAGTATTTCAGATGGGACAGCGTCACAAGACGGTACAAATTGCGGAGCCCCGTGATATTTTTTGCCAGCAGGATAATATGGCTGTACTGCTGCCGGTCGCTGTCAATATCTTCAGGCACTTCATCGATCAGATAACCTTCCATGCCGTAGATGACTTTTTGCCCGTATTTTGCCGCCAATGTTTGTATTTGGGGAAATGCCTGAATGACGCCGTGATCCGTAATCGCCACGGCAGGATGCTTCCACTTTGCCGCCGTCCTGATGATCTCTTCATTATCGATGAGTCCGTCCAAACTCATTTTCGTATGGAGATGGAGTTCTACACGCGGTATTTCAGCCATATCCTCATGGTTGATTTCTTTCTCTTTCCCTTGTTCCATCTGGGAAATATTCAGCACAAGGCCGCCGGTAAATTTATCAAGCTGCACATTCCCCCTGACTTTTACGGTCATATTCTTTTTTACACCGGTCAGCTTTTGTGCGTCTTCCTTCTTTTCAAAAAACTTTTTGCAAAGGATTCCGTCTGTCTCATCAGCCAGCTTCATGGTAAACAGACACCTGTTTTCACGGAGATCTCGGCACTCACAGCCAATGACAGTTCCCTGTACGACGATACCGCCCTGTTCTTCCCGGATCGTACTGATATCCGATATTTTCCCTTTAATATGTGATCTGCCTAAAAGGATGCCGTCCGTTCTCTTCTCTCCGGAAGCGGATAATTGGAAAGCGGAAGCAGGAAGCACGCTCTCTAAAGACGGCAATTCGCTCGAAAAAGAAATGCCTGCCGTTTGAGAAAGTGCAGGCCTGTCTTCCACTGGCGGAGCTGCAGCCATAGCCGCCTGCACATCACGGATAGAAGGCAGCTTGAAAACAGGTTCAGAATCAGCCTCCCCTTCCGGCGAATCTTCTGTCCTATGCATATCCATACCGCCATCCGGATTTCCAGCACCATACAGCTCACTGAATTCTTCTTCCGGAAGAGACGCATCACCTATAGTCATTAAAAGGGGACAGACTTCTTCCGTCACATCATCCCCATTCAAATAAATATTCCTCAAACAGCGGATTTCATCGCTCATGGCTTTCAATACCTGAAGAGCCGCGTTTCTGTCATCGGCCTGAATGTACCAAGCCTGGCATTCTGTATCCACTTCCATTAAAGTAATGACTGAACCTTTCTGCTTTGATTTCAGCCGATACTTTCCCATCGTAATCCCTCCAATATGCAGCAGAACGCCTCAGTTCCCCAAAGGGATTATGACGGCTTTCTGCTCTTCTTTATTCTCTTTATCTCTTTTGTTCTTTTCCGTTGTTTTCCTGCCGGCATCCTGCCGTTCCTTTACTTCCTTCGCATTCTTTTCAGCGGCAGCCTTCTTTTCGGCTTCTGCTTTTTTCGGATCTTTATTGTATGTAATCACAGTATCTACGGGATCATAGTATGACGGGAAACTTCTCTCGTAAACACGTCCGTCCGCCCAGCGGGCATACTGGAGGATTCCCGCATTATATCCTTCATGTCCGTATTCTACCGTCTTTTCTTCCGTCTGCACGGGATCCACCTTTTCCTGCGTATTGAATCCTATCGCGCCCGAATACTCAAGCAGAACGCGGGATTCCTCCGGTTTATCCTCCCTGGCGCCGATGATCCAGCATGTCACCGCGCCCGGTTCATACTTCGTATATACGTAAACCGGATTTTTAAAATTATTTATAAATTGAAAATCCAGGTCCCCATAAGAAACAGTAGCATCCTGTCCTATGGGCACATACGATGCCGGTGAAAAATGAGGACTCCGTTCTGTCACTTCCATTCCCGAAAGAAGCACCGCATTAAAAAGAGTCGTACTCACCTGGCACACGCCGCCGCCATAACCGGGTTGCGGCTTTCCATTCACAATGACAGGCGCTTCCAAGTATCCCTTGTCCGGAGACCGTTCTCCTGTAGCATCGTTATAGGAAAATACGGTACCCGGATCCACTACAGACCCTCTGATAGCTTCCGCCGCTAATTCGATATTTCTGCTTCTGTTGGGACTTTCCCCAAAATTCGTCGTATAAACACCGAGAACCGTATTAAAATTTTTCAACCGCTCCTTCGTCAGCATCGGCATCTTTTCTTCCGTCACGGGAATTTCCACAGCATCCGTATCTTCACTGACAAGGGCATTTCCTACGATTTCCACAAGTTTCGGCCGATCAAAAACAAGATAAGGTACGCCCTCAATAAATTCCACTGTCCCGTCATCTTTTATGACAGGCATAGCCTCTTTCGGCGTCTGCCCATACTTCACGGCAAGTTCATCCACTTTCGTGCAAAGCGTTTCCCTGTCATAAAGCGGAACCACCCCTACTACATCACCGTAAATGACTGCTTTCCAGCGGGTGATCCAGTCAGAAAGCAGATTTCCCGTTTTCCCCAACCGCAAAAGCTCATCTGCCCTGCTTTTATCAAAATGCACGTTTAAATCCTTATATGACCACTCTTCATGAACCGCGCCATGGTTAAGTGCCAGTTTTTTTGCGGCAAGCTCTTCATTCTTTTCCCGAAAAAACTCCTCCAGCCGGACTTTCCCCATGCCGCCTACCGCGGTACCGTTCAGTCGGATGCCGGGGATGACCGTGTCTTTCCCCGCCCAGACAAAAGGAGCTGCTCCGGCAAGAACAGCAGCCGACACAAAAATACCCCAGAAAACTTTTACAGCTTTATACATATCCGCCTCTCTCATTTACGCATACAATAACGCAGCAGCAACTCTTTTACCGTTTGAGCACTTCCTTCGCGAATTCCCCAATGATACTCAAATATATTCAGCAGCATCCATTCCGCATCTTCTTCAGAAACAAAGCGGGCATCCTTCTCCAGATTTTTCCACGCCCATTGGCTCGTCACCCCTGCCGCTTTCTGTATCTGCGGCAAGGGTGCATGGTTCCGCTGCATTTCTTTCAGTATTTTTATTTTTCTGAACTTAGCGGAAATAAATCCCAGATTTTTAATTGTTTCCGACACGTCCGTAAACACATGATCGGTATTCTCCATAACGGCAGACGCATTTTTGGCAATCAGGGCATCAGTAAACTTAAAAATCCCCTGATCCATATACTCAGGCAAAGCGCATTCCAGAAGCTTTTTCGAAATACCGGTCCTGTTTCCTGCCATTAATACGATTTTATCACATTCTGTTTGAAGAAAAGGACGGGAAATCGTCTCCCAGGAACCGATAACTTCTTCCATATACGCCCGTGCTTCCGGCTCCACCCGCTTCCCGCAGTCCATAAGCATCCGCGCCATGACGGACGCGCCCTCCCGCGGCGCTAAAAGACTGCATTCTTCACTCCCGCAGACAGAAAGTAACGTTTTAGAGGCCTTCGTTCTTTTATCTAAAGCGCCGTCTACCGTAAAAATCGCCAATATATCGGGTGTCAACTCTTTCAGTACATTTATGAAACCGTTAAATTCATTTTCTTCCTTTTTATCTTTCGGCGGCCTTTTTATAAAAAAAGGATTCTCCATGACCACTGCCGTCTTTGCGGCAAAGAGGGACTGCCCTTCCAGATAACTCCTGTAAAGGTCATAATTCCCCGGAGAATCAAGCACCGTCACCTCGGGTATTTCTCCATGAAAATAATCACGGATGATTTCCTCTCTCCGCAATCCGATAGTAACCGAGTCATTACCGTATAAAATTTTGCAATTGGATAAGATTTGTTTTACTGTCATTATTTCCGTCTCATCTCCCCCGCAATAACCGCCATCCGTCTTTTTCCCATACCAATTCCGCCATCCCTTCGCTCTCCGTGTATGCTACGGGACAATTGCAGAGATAAAAAACATCTTTGTCCTCACCGGCGAATCGCCCGCCGCCTCCATATACTGCCGCTTCAGGTCTTAATCTGTCCAGTTCCTTTTCCGATACGCCGCGGCGGAAACCGTTCGATCCTCCCACCCATGCAGTGTGTGGGGAATCTCCTTCACTGAAATTCTTATTTCCTGCAAAGTATACATCCCACGAACCTTTTCCCACACGAAGGGCACTTCCGTTTGTTATGACTGTCAATCCGTTTTTTAAGCGCAGGCGCGACGGCGATAGGTTTCTGACTGTTCCTTTGAAATCTTTTATAAGGAAAGGTGCAAGCGTTTCCGCTTTTCCTCCGACCGCCCATATTTCTTTTATTCTTGTAGCCATCTCAAAAGGGACAGGCTTCTTCACCTCTTCCAGATTGAGAAGAAGCACGTCTATATCAAAAATTCCATGGTACCCTAAGATTGAATCCAATTCGCGTCCGCTTGCCGCCGAAGGAATCCCGCTGCTTTTATAATACACGATCTTCGCGTCACCGGAGATAAGTACCGTCCCCGTATCTGCTCCCAAATCAGGCGCCAGCAGAACGGTCTCCCGGCGCGCCGCCCATTCTGCCAACAAAAGAATCGCCCCTGCAAAAATGATACCGGCAAGAAGATATTGCCCTTTCCGTTCCCATTTTCTTTTGAAACAGAAAACCGCCACTCCTATATAATACAAAATCCCTTCGGCAAGGGAAAGACTGCCCACTTCAAAAGACGCTTCCGGCAGTGAAGAAATAAATCCATTCAACCGCAGCGCCGCCCAGAGGAAGTAATCGGCAAACTGCAAGATTCCTCCTGCCAGGGGCATCAAAAGGAAAGAAGAGAGCGCCGCCAAAAGTCCCCCAATGATCACCCATTCCAAAAGCGGCACAACGATCAGGTTGGCAGGTATGAAATATAGTGGGAAACTATGAAAATTATACAAAATAATGGGAAGCACGAGGACTTGGGCCGCCGTAGAAAGAGCACAGCCTTCACAGATCCGGGGCGGAATTTTTCCTAATCGGGCAAGCGCATGCCGAAGCGGTTCATAAAAAAGCAGTATTCCTGCCGACGCGCAGACGGAAAGCTGGAAGCTGATATCAAAAAGGAAATAGGGGTTCCACAAGAGCATCCCCGCCACTGCCGCTCCCAGAAGATTAAGCGCCGTCCTCCCCCGTTCCAGAAGGACACCGATCACGGCAAGAATTCCCATGAGGGACGCGCGGATCACAGGAGGCACAAAGCCTGACATAGCGGCGTACACGAGCACAAGAAGCACAGCGGGAACCACCGTTACCTTCATGGAAAGTCCCAGCCACTTCCCAAGGAAATATAAAAAACCGAAAAGTAGCGCGATGTGAGAACCGGAAACGGACAAGATGTGAATAATGCCGGTCACTGAAAAAGAATGGATGATGTCTTTGGGAATTTCTGAATAGTGTCCGCCGAAAAGAAGTGTCATCAGAACAGGAAGGCGTACAGGATCCATGTAGGAAGCAAAAAAACATGCCAACCGTTCCCTCATCGTTTCCGCCCAGCGCGTCACCCTATACTCCCCGGTTTCTCCTACAGGGCGGATACGGCTGTTCTCCTTGCTGTAAATTCGTCCTAAGAGATGCCCGCTTTCGTAGCGCTTTTCCAGATCGATTTTCCCCGGATTCTTATATAAACGGAGGGGCCGCAGCTTTCCTTCCGCTTCCAGTGCAGTTCCGACAGGATATTTATTCTCAACGGCAAAGTCATACAGGTACACTGTTCCTGAAATGCTTTTTTCTTCTCCATCGGCATAACGGATTTTCCTCAGATCAATAAGGTACCGGGCATATCCGTCCTCCCCTTTGTCCACAAGAGGTTCCTCTGCAACGATGCCGCAGAAGGTTCCTTCACTGCCCACAATGTACTGTGACTGCTGTCTCCATATTTCTTCTGCTATTTCCATACGGACCGCACCGGCAGCACATAAAAAAAGAGCGCCGCATACCCACACAGCACCTGTTTTCCCGAAAACCCTCCCTGAAAGGATACCCATCAAAGACAAAAATAAAAAGAGTCCTCCCCCAAAAAGAGAAAACTCAAAAAAAGACGCAAAAAATATCCCTGCAGCCAAAAAGGAAGCACACCAAAGAAATATATATTTCCGTTTCATAAGGTAATCCGCTCTGACACTTTGGCGTACTTCCCCTCCCCGATGGTGGGTACCTCTTTCAATTCCTCTTTTGAGCGGAACCCGCCATGTTCGTTTCTGTATTCAATAATTTTATCTGCCGTCTTGGCTCCGATGCCGGGAAGTGTTTCCAGCTCCGTTCCCGAGGCATGATTAATATTCACCAAACCGGCTGCGGCGGGAGTCGTCCGTTCCGGATTGAGAGGAATATAGACCCTCATAGCATCTTCAACGGGTTCTGCCATATTGACGCTTTCCATATCCGCATAAGGAAGAACGTTTCCGGCAGCCTGCACCGCGTCATACACGCGGCTCCCCCGCTGCAGTTCATAGACACCCGGTTCTTTCACGGCGCCTACGACATATACGAGGACACGGCTTTCTTCATTTGCGTTTCCGCTTTCCGTTATTTCCGCAACCACGGAATCTTCTCCGGAGCGTTTCCCATCATCACTCCACACAAAAAATCCGACAAGAGCCAGTATGATAAAGGCAAGGGCGCAAAGAAGCGCCTGCTTTCTGTTCATACTTCCCATCGTCGGACTCCGTTTCCTTCTTACACCATGAATAATACAGATAAACGTATTCCAAAAAGCTGAAATCTTTTATTTCTGTTCTTCCCTGGCAGCTGCCGTGTTGGAATCAATCAAGCTCTGGCGGTTCTTCTTCAAGGTATCCAGCATGTTTTCCATATTCGTTTCCACGTATTTCAAAACATCAGTCGCGTAGGTAACGGAACTGCTGCGCAATTCCTCGGCGGAATGGTTGGCAGAAGTCACTACTTCATTAGCCCTTTCCTGCGCCTGTTTTACCAATTCGCTCTCTTCGGTAATCCTTGCGATGTAATCTTTCGCCTGAGCAATGGTGTCATCCGCTTTTTTCTCTGCATCCAGAAGAATTCTTTCCTTATCGGCAACAATACGGCGGGCACTCTCCAATTCATTGGGAAGCGACTGGTTAATCGCGTCAATCAGTCGTTCAATTTCATCTTTGTCTACCATTTTCTTGTTGGAGAACGGTACTTCGGTTGCGCTGTCAATAACATTTTCAAGTTCTTCAAGCAATTTTCTTGTATCCATTTTACAACCTCATTTCTTAAGTAACTTTAATTTTTTCTCTATCATAGCTTCCACATAAGGGGGAACCATCTGTGACACATCACCGTTAAAATACGCCAATTCCCGGACCCCGGTGGAAGACAGATATGAGTATCGTCCGTCCGTCATGAAAAAGGCGGTTTCCAAAGTAGGGTCAATCTTCTTGATCATGAGCGCCCGCTGGAATTCATACTCGAAATCACTGAACGCCCGCAGACCGCGAATAATAAGATGGCAGTTTTTACTGGCGGCATACACATTAAGCAGCCCCGTCGATGTATCTACTTCTACATTGGGGATATCCTTCGTCGTTTCACGAAGCATATCCAGCCGTTCTTCAATAGAAAAAAGAGACGCTTTTTTAGACGGATTCACAAACACCGTAACAATTAATTTATCCACAAGCACGGCGCTTCTCTTAATGATGTCCAAATGTCCATAAGTGACCGGATCATAACTGCCCGGACAAATAGCGATTTTCATGAAACTTCTCCCTCAGAACCCCGGCAAAGGAGATAAGTAACAACAATATTTCCTACCTTTTTTTCTTTCCATACCGAACATTTCTCCTCCAAACAGGTCATATCCGGCGGTTCTTCTATAGAATGCTCTGCAATAATAATAGCATTCTCAGCAGGAAGCCTGCAAGCGAAAATCAAAGCAAGAATTTGATCAATATAGCCCTTCCCGTAAGGAGGATCCATAAACAAATAATCATACCTGTTCCCTGCAAGCTTTGCCAAAGAACGGCTGACATCGCCGGGTAAAACATCCGCCCTGTTTTCCACATGGCATTTCACCGCATTCTCACGGATAAGCTTACATGTCGCCTTATCCAAAAATGTCGCATGTGCCGCGCCCCGGCTCAAAGCTTCCAGCCCCATCGCGCCGGTTCCTGCAAAAATATCAAGCACACGGGTATCTTTCATTCCCACATTGGCAAGCACATTGAATATACTTTCACGTACCCGCCCGAGCGTAGGCCGGGTCATCCCCTTCCCCACAGGCGACAGCAAGGCTGTCCCCTTCGCGCTTCCTCCAATGATTCTCATTTTTCATTCCGTTTCAAGGATGATGTTCTTATTTCCCATCAGTTTTCAAAAAATATACTGCTTGAAATACCAATTGGAAATTTATTAAATTATACCACAATGTGGCAAACGGCTCATATATTTATACTATGATTCCCCGCCCGGTTTTTATCAGGGCTCCAGATACGTCTCAATTTCCGCCTTTTTCGCACGGGTCATCAAATTTTCCAAGGCTTCCTGCGCCGTGTGTTCCCCTTCCAGAAGGCGGCATACTTCTTCGGTAATCGGCATATTGATATGTTCGCGCCTTGCGATTTCATTCACGAGGAAAGCCGTGCGCATTCCTTCCACCACCATGTGGGTTCCTTCGCAGATTTCTTTTGCGGTCTTTCCTTTTCCCAACATAAGGCCCGCCCTGTGATTGCGGCTGTGGGTACTGGTACATGTAGCAACAAGGTCGCCCATTCCCGATAAGCCGAAAAAAGTTTCCCGGCGGGCGCCGAAATGCACACCAAATCTTGCCATTTCCACAAGCCCCCGTGTCATAAGCGCAGCACGACAATTATCGCCAAGACCTATTCCGTCCTGCACACCGCAGGCAAGAGCTACGATATTTTTCAATGCGCCGCCGTATTCCACGCCGCGAATATCATCACTTCGGTATACACGGAATACGGGCCGCATGAAAATATCCTGCACAATCTGCACCGCTTCCGGCACTTCCGATGCTGCCACGGTTGCCGCCGGAAGACCGAGACCCACTTCTTCCGCATGATTCGGTCCGGATAAAACAACAATCCGGTCCGTTACGGAAGAAAACTTTTCTGAAATGATTTCCGATAAACGATGGCCCGCCTCATCGGCAAGACCTTTAGAAGCACATACTGCAACAGCATTTTTCTTCATAAAAGGCGCCATAGCTTCCGCCGTTATTTCTACCGCTTTAGACGGAGTAGACAACACCACGCAGTCCGCACCGGACACAGCTTTTTCCAAATCACTCGTAATTTTTACATGGACCGGAATGCGGACCCCCGGTAAATATTCTTTATTCTCTCTTGTTTCCTTCAATTCCCGTGCCGCTTCTTCCCTGCGGCAGTACAGTTCCAAATCATCATGGCGGGCGGCAAGCGATGTAACCATCGCCGTCCCCCATCCGCCGGAACCGATCATGGCTATTTTCACTGCGATTCCTTCTTTCCCTGTATAATCGGTTTTTCTTCTCCCCGCAGAAGTCTTTCGATATTTTCCTTATGTTTTACCACAACAATGAGAGCCGCCGCCAGACTGAATGCCACATACTCCCAAGGTTCTCCCAAAACCCAAATAACGATCGGTACCACCGGTGCACCCGCGATTGAGGCGAGCGAAACGATTTTCTTCCATCGAAAAACAATGAGCCAGACGATAAATGATGCAATCGTCGCCGGCGCACAGATATACGTAAAGGCTCCCACACCGCAGGCTACCCCTTTGCCGCTCTTAAACTTAAGGAAAATGGACCAGTCATTCCCGATAATTGCAAAAAGCGCACATAAGAGAACCGTTGTCGGTTCGGGCATTCCCAGATGAACAGCAATAACTCCTTTCATGAAATCACAGAAAAACACCGCCAGCCCCGCTTTCATTCCAAGTGTACGGTACGCGTTCGTTGCTCCGATATTTCCGCTTCCCGTCTTCTTCAAATCGACGCCGTAGAAGATCCGCCCGATAAGATATCCTGATGGGACAGCACCGATAAGATAGGCAAGAAGTACGATTACAACCGTTTCCATCATAATTCGTCACCGTCTTTCTTGCTCCGCAGCACGATACGGATTGGTGTCCCCTCAAAAGAAAAGGCGGCGCGAAGGCGGTTTTCTATAAAACGGACATAAGAAAAATGAATCAGGTTCGCGTCATTCACAAACATGACGAAAGTCGGCGGACGGATCCCTACCTGCGTCATATAATAAATTTTCGCCACACGGCCGGCATGGGCAGGAGGCGGATTCACAATTTTCGCATCATCCAGCAAATCATTCAGAACTGCCGTAGACACCCGCATGGACTGCTGCTCCGCCACATTGTAAATCATATCGCCGAGGCGCTGGATGCGCTGCTTTGTCAGAGCCGATCCAAAAAGCATGGGGATATAAGGAGCAAAAGGAAGGCTGTCACGTACCTGCCTTTCCAATTCCACCATGGTATTCGTCTCTTTGGGAATCATATCCCACTTATTCACCATAAGGATAAGTCCTTTGCCAGCCTCATGGATATACCCGATAATCTTTTTATCCTGTTCCGTAAGCATATCGTTCGCATCAAGGACAAAAATCGCCACATCGCAATTATCAATTGCACGAATCGAACGGATAACACTGTACTTTTCCAGAGGTTCGTCAATCTTTCCTTTCTTACGCATCCCTGCCGTATCTACAAGAATGAAAGTCTTCCCTTTGTATTTCCATACGGAATCCACAGCGTCACGAGTAGTTCCCATTTCATCAGCCACAAGAGAACGCTCATAGCCGAGAAGAGAATTGATCAGCGTCGATTTCCCTACATTCGGACGCCCCACGATCGCCGTGCGGATGATATCGGGAGAATCATATTCCTCACGAGGCGGAAATCCTTCCGAAATCTTATCCAGCAAATCACCAAATCCCAGATGGTTCACAGCGGATACCGGCATGGGATCGCCGATTCCCAGGGAATAAAACTCATACGTATCCATTTTCTGATTTTCACTGTCCACTTTATTCACGCAGAGTACCACGGGCTTTCCCGTACGCCTGAGCATTCCTGCAATCGTCTGATCATCCTCCTGCACACCGACACGGGCATCGACGACAAAAAGAATCACATCTGCCTCTTCCATGGCAAGCTGCGCCTGCTGGCGGATACCATCGGATATCTGATCCGCTTCATCACGGAACTCAATACCGCCCGTGTCAATCATGGTAAACTCACGATCCAGCCAGCGCACGTCACAGTAAATACGATCCCGCGTCACACCGGGGATATCTTCAACAATTGACACACGCTTCTGGGCAAGGCCGTTAATAATCGTAGATTTTCCCACATTCGGGCGTCCTACTATAGCAACAAGAGGCTTGCTCATCTTATCCTCCACTTTTACATAACTTGTTTCGGGCATAACTTCCCATTTAATACTATTCTAAAAATTGTATGCCCAACCATAGATACTGTCAAGTATTGTCAAGTCAAAGCAGCTTTCTGCTGAAATAAATACCACTACAAAGGAATGAATATTTTTTATAAAGAGTATTTCCTATACGTATTTCTATAATACGTCATGCATCAGAAAAGACTGCCTAAAAAATTTTTTAATCTTTTTAACTCACCCCTTTACATCGATATTTTTCTATGTTATAGTATGTATAGAAAGTTTTAGATACTTAAGAGTTTATAAAAAAGGAGATTTATCATGAAATTATCAAAGAAACTTTTAAAAGCGCTTGTTGAACAGGTAAACATGGAATTTGCATCCGGCTACCTCTATCGTTCCATGTCCCACGACATGAAAAACCTGGCACTGAACGGCTATGCAAAATGGCTGGACAAACAGTATGAAGAAGAAAGAGAACACGCCCTGAAACTCATTGCTTACATTGAAGACAGAGACGGTACCGTCGACTTCCTTCCGATTGAAGGTGTCAAGAAACACTACGACAATCCGCTGGATGTCGCTAAAGACTCTCTGGCTCACGAAGAAGCTGTTTCCGCTTCCATCCGCAGCCTTGTTAAACTTGCCCGCGAAGAAGGCGATCTGGAAACCGAAATTTTCCTCCAGTGGTACGTCACCGAACAGATTGAAGAAGAAGTCAACGCCCGCGACAACATCACGGGATTCGAAAAAGCACAGGAAGGCGCCGCTCTCCTCTACATGTTCGATAACCACCTGGGCGACAGATAATACTTTACTGAAAATTGAATAAAACAAAAAAGGGCTGTGAAAGGGACGATCCCGATTCGCAGCTCTTTTATTACTCATAAAACCGTCACAAAAGGAGCTGCAAAAAGAAACTCATCTTTTCACAACTCCTTTTCTTCATTCATCAGTCTGTTTTATTCCACATCAACGGCATCAGGACGGCCTGCATCATCCAGTCCCAGATATTCCACGCCTTTCACATGTCCGTCATAGGACAGGGTCACGAGGTACTGAAGTACCTTGCCGTCGAAAATCTCATCGTCCATCATCACCGCCATCACGAAGCTGTCAGGACGATAGGCGCGGGTAGTGTCTTCCTGTTCCGGATCATAAAGGAAAACAAATTCCTCTCCATCGTATTCCGCACTGCCGTATACACGCTTCAGTTCGGAAACATAATACTTGTCCACGCCGTCAACAATCATGTTCTTTTCATTTAAAAATTCCATTATCATCACCTCTTTGCCCATTATAACAAAAACCGGCCTGCCTTTTACAGGACTTTTTATTCGTCAGGACTTACAGATTTCCTTTATAACGAAAAGAGTAAGGAAATAATAGGCAAGTAAAGATACTCAATCAATCCGTAGAGTGCAGCACCGGCAGCGAGTCCCACAACAGCCCCGTTGATTCGGATGCCTTCCAGTTCCTTGTGGACTTTCGCTTCAATAAATTCATTCAGGTCGCTATCTTTGAATTTCTTCAGGATATCTGCGGTGACGGAAGAAATATGGGGATATTCTTTTTCCAAAATATTTCCTCCCAAAGCTCTGGCGCTCTCATCAATGCCGGCACGGAGTTCTTTGTTTTCCGCCACGCTTCGGAGAGCATTGTGGAGCATAGTTCGCAATTTCGGGACGAAACATTTTTCAAATTGATCTCCTGCCACCCATTTTTCATAAAGACTGTTGTATAGGGCATCTGCTTTTTCTTCCACAGAAACAGATTGATAGAGTTCTTCCGCAAAATGGGCAAGGGCTTTTTCCGCTTCTTCTGTTTTCAGGAAGGCTTCTACAGCAGCATTCCATTCTTTCAGGAGTGTTTTGTGAAAAGGGTGGATATCCACGCGCCACAGTTCGATTCGTTCTGACAGCGCCGCAAGGAAAGCTTCCGCCATGTCTTCATAGTCTACGGTATTTGTAAACTTTGCAAAGCTATAAACGAGCCTTTCCAAAAATCCGCGCTCCCGATTTTCTCCCAATTTTTCCAGTTTGTCTGTGATCATCTGCTTCATTTGGTTCGATTTGACGGCACGCTGTGCTTCTTCAAGGAGCTTATCCAGAAGCTGCTCCACATAGTTTCCTTCCAGCGCTTTTTTTCTGAGATAAGCAGCAAGGTTGCCTTTTGCGTTGTCCACGCCTTGCCTGATCCAGCAGGACAAGTCTTTCTTATGGTCTTCCATGAATCCCAGAAGAAGTTCGCCGCCGCTCCGGGCAAGGTCGATTTCGATGTCTTTCACAGAGCCTTCTGCTTCTTTTTCAATGAATTGAATGAGGGAAAAATTTTTCAGCAAGTCAGTAAAAGTTTCTTTCCCCACCAGTTTTCCTTCCACCGTTTCCTGAAGCCGCCGGAGAACGGCTTCCCTGTTAGCAGGAATAAGCGGTTTAAAAAGAGGAAGATGAAGTCTGTTCCGGAAAAGGGCTTCTACGGCAAACCAGTCGGCAAAACAGCCGATGAGACAGGACTGGGCAAGGAAGTAAAAAAGGCCTGCCAAAGGATTTTCACAGAAACAGTGAACTCCTACGGCGATTACGAAAAGAATGGCTGATACCAGGAAGATGCGGTCCGCCGTTTTATATCTTTTCATCAGAAAATCCCTCCCGCCCATACCGCAAGATAGAAGAGCAGTCCTGCCATACCGCCGATGATGGTACCGTTAATCCGGATAGCCTGCACTTCATTTTCGACACTGTTCTTTGCCATGCTTGCCATCTTTCTGCCGTCGTAAGGAGAGAGCGCTTTGGTGACACCGCCGGCAATTTTTTCATGGAGCCAGCCGACGTGGCGCCTGCATTGTTTTAAGAGGAATTTATCGTTTCTTTCCTTTTTTTCAGGATTCCCCAACTCATTTTTTACAAGGTCCAGTATTTTTCCTGCCAGAAATTTTTCCGCATTTTCCTGATGGCTGTCCCAAAGGTTTTCAAAGAAGTCTTTCCTGTTTTCCAAAAGACTTGCAAGATTAGCGGACACCCATGTATTGATTTCCTCCTGCAGTTTTTTATCTTCTGTAAGCCGTTTAAGAAAGCTGTCATAGCTCTTTCCAAGGGCGCACCTTACTTCGCTTCCGGGATCAACGATGGAATCCGCCAGATTCCACACCTGCTCCTGAATAAGGCGGATATTTTCCGTTTCTTCTCTTTCAACAAAGCTCTCCAGCAAACCGCGGAACCACCCCCTGTCCCTGTACTTCGCCCAGGCGCTTTGATAGAGCCGTCTTACTTCTGTCTGGGTAAAGCGGTTCTGAAGGAATCCTTTCGCTTCTTTCGCAAGTACTTGGGCAAGTACCTGTTTTCCTTCATAGTTTTTCAATGTGTAAAGAGCAAAAGCGATACGGTCTGCCCAATTTTCTTTTTGAATAGCACTTTTCCCTTCCCGAAGAAGCAGCTTCCAGAGCTTGCCTTTATCCACGGCAAGAATGCCGCAGCGGCAGGCAGATTCCAGTAAAGGCAGGAGAAGTTCTTCCTGTTTTTCAATTTGGGCAAGAATAAGCTCACAGCTTAAATTCTTTTCCAAAAAATCTTCCAGCAGTTCTTCTGTAAACAGTTCTTTCCCTACCATGTCCCGCGCCATGTCCACGATTTGGTCCCGCCGTCTGGCAATGATGTCAGTGCGGCAGGAAATCCCCAGCGGTTTTCCGAAAAGGGAAGATACGGCAAAAAGGTCGGCAATTCCTCCTACGGAAGCAGCAAAGGCCATATGGAAAAGTCCGCCGCCAAGCAAGCCGGTTTCTTTAAATGGCGCCGCAAGCAGGCAGATTAATACAGTACCCGCCAAAAGTCCGTCAGCTTTCTTTTTTCTGTCCATGGTTTTCCTTCCTGTTTTTTTACATTATATCCCGCCGTCCATGGAAATAAAAATAGGAACGCTGTTACACGTTCCCGATGACAATAATTATTTGCCCGCTTCTTCCAAAGCACGCTGCGCCGCATCGAAAAACTGCTTATAGGAAAGGGTAGCACCGGAGATGCCATCGACTTTATTCAACTCCTGTTTCTGCAGCAGCGCTTCCGCATAAGTTTTATTTGCTTTCAATGCAAGCTGGGCTTTGTTGTAATAAACCTTATTTTCTATTTTTCCGTTTGTTTTTCCATAATCCTCCCCTTTCCGTTTTCCGTCTTTCAGGAAGCCGTCAAAAGTAGCTGCCGTGATTTTATGGTCTTTCACCGTAATGGAAATAATGGAATACTCTCCTTCTCCATTTGCGGCGCTCTTTCCTTCAAAGGTACCGTCTTTCGCCTTGGAAAGGAGCCCTTTCGTGTCCACTTTCGGCGGTTTATATTGGGTCAGCCCCGATTTTGTGCTGCCTTCGGACGCAGGCGCTTCTTTGGTATCACCGCAGCCGCCGATCAGCGTCGCTGCCACCAGGCCGGCTGCAGCCGCAGCGCCATATTTCTTTAAATTTTTCATGCTTTTTTTTCTTCTCCTCCTTCACGCATATGTCCATGCTCGATGATAACGATCCGTTTTGCCGCTTTGCCGACATGGTCGGAATGGGTAACGGTAATGATGGTATGCCCCTCTTCATTGAGTTCACGGAAAAGGTTCATGACCAGTTTTTCATTTTTCTCATCCAGATTTCCTGTCGGTTCATCGGCAAGAATGAGGACCGGATAATTGATCAGAGCTCTTGCGATACACACGCGCTGCTGTTCGCCGCCGGAAAGCTCGCTCGGCAGGTGACCCGCCCTGTCTTCAAGACCGACACGGGCCAGGGCTTCCATGGCTTCTTTCTTGTCGGGAATGCTGTGATAGTATTGGGCGACCATCAGATTTTCCACAGCCGTCAGATAGGGAATCAGATGGAACTGCTGAAACACCATGCCGATTTTATCACGCCGGATCTGTGTCAGTTCGTTTTTGGACACTTCATTCAGATTGATTCCGTCAAGGATGACTTCCCCCGAAGTGTGTTTATCCATACAGCCGATGATATTCATCAGCGTGGTTTTTCCTGAACCGGACGGCCCCATGACGGCGAGCCAGTCTCCTTTTTCCACGATCAGGTTGATATGTTCCAGTGCAGGAACACGCCCGCCGTAGAGCATGCCCACATCGGTTAATTTTAAAAGACTCATCATACGCTCCTTATTCACCACGCAGGACGATGGCCGGCTCCACTTTTACAGCGGTTCGTACAGGCAGCATCGTCGCCACAGCTGTCACTACAATGGAAAGAATAATCGTCATAATCGCAATGGGAAATGAAACTTCAAGACTCCTGCCAAAAACATTGACTCCGACGGCAAGAGCAAAAAGATATCCGCATCCTGTGCCGATTATTCCGCCGATAAAGCCGAGCATACAGCTTTCTCCGAAAAACTCTCCTGCTATATTTCTGTTCGTTGCCCCAAGGGCTTTCTTCAAACCGATTTCACGGCGCCGTTCAGAAACGACTTCGGTCATCGTCGTTCCCACACAGACAAGCGTCAGAAGGAGAACAACTACGGTAACGAGCAGAACAAGGGCCTGCAGTTTGCCGAGAACGGTCTGTTCCGATGCGGCAATCTGCTTTACTGTCTGCGGATGGACATCGGGTGTTTCGGCCGCCATACGGGCCGCAAGAGCTTCCAGGTCTCCTGAATTCGCCACAACACTCACCTGTACCATACTCAGAAGATTCGGCTTTCCCAGAAAATCCCAAAGACTCTTAATATCCACATAGGCAAATTGTTCTTCTTTGCCTCCGGTGCGGACAATGCCCGAAACAGTATATGTTTCTTCCTTCGTTCCGTCGCCAAGCGCTACGATAACCTGCGACCCCGGTTTCGCCTGAAAGCGTTCGGACAGCTCATAGCCAAGGAGTATTTCTTTGGAATTTTCTTTCGGCATTTCTCCATTGATCTGCCAGTAGGGGCTTACCTTTCTGATCTCATTGAAATCAGTGCCGCCGGTAAGTACGGGTGACTCATTAATCTTCAAACGTTCATAAAGGAAAGGCGCCGCACCGATTATTTCTTTGTCTTTCAGCATATCATAAACGGGAGCGACAGCCGCCTCCTCCATGGTTGCTTTCCCGTTGGCGGGAAGCAGGAGGAGATTTGCACCGTATGCGCGGAATTCACGCCCCATCTGCTCGGGTACTTCTTTATACACCGTGATCATGCCCGAAATAATTGTCGCACCGATAGCCACCGCCAAAAGGGCAATAAACATTCTCAGCTTTCTCCGCAGAAGCGCATTTGTCACCATGACCAGGTACATATGTAATCGTTTTATATTCATAGGAATCACCTGCCATGGAGAACAATTGCCGGACGGAGCCTGAGAATCGAACGAATCGCAGGCAGACTGCCAAGCAGGATCATAAGAATCAGAAGCACGATGAGAATCGGAATGACAATCAGGTTCACCGCGATACCCGATCCGAAAACGGCATGACCGATAATCTGCGCAAAGCCGATCCCTACAAAATAGCCTAAGATACCACCCGCCAGACCTGCCATAAAAATTTCTGACAGGACGAGGATGATTACCGAAACATCCGTTGCGCCGAGGGCCTTCAGCAGCCCCAGTTCCCTGCTTCTTTCCATGATATTTGCGCTGACCAGGTTAGAAACCCCCATGGTGGCAGAAAGCAGGGAAAGGACAGTGATGAGAAGCATAAGAAGCTGTGTCTTATCCAGAATACGCCCTTCCGATTCGGCAATCTGCCGGACAGGACGGGCCACGGAACCGTGGATGACCTCTTCGATCTGATAAGCGATGGAGCTTACATATGAAGTACAATACCAGATTTCATATTCTTTGATAGAAAGGC
>ULOU01027997.1_pt1 | contig 24731 bp, 15 predicted proteins | sample 1952821 | NCBI WGS metagenome assembly ULOU01 (sample SAMEA4835610, study PRJEB28245) | human gut metagenome | biome: gut microbiome; material: fecal sample | place: Denmark | collected 2008 | reverse complement strand
TTTCCCTTTTCGTAAACTTGGGAAACGGCTTCACCGGCCAGACAGACATTGACAAACTCCGAAAATTTGGGCAGTGAAATGCCGTATTTGGCAAGCATTTCCCGTTTGGGCGAAATGACAAGTTGCGGACGCTCAATTTGCTGTTCCACGTTTAGGTCAGCAATACCGGGAATACCCTGGATGGCACTCTTGATTTCATTGCCCAGAGTGAACATGCGGTTCAGATCGTCGCCGAACAGTTTGATGGCGATGTTCGCCTTTGTACCGGATAGCATGGCGTCTATACGGTGGCTGATAGGCTGGCCTATTTCCACGTTTGCCCCTACAATGGTACCCAGTTTTTCGCGGACTTCTGCCACGAGCTCGCTGCGTGAGCGGTCTTTCAACTCAAACGGTGCCTCGATCTCAGAGACGTTTACTCCCAGAGCGTGTTCGTCCAGCTCTGCACGTCCCGTTTTACGGGCCACGGTCTGTATTTCGGGGATGGAGAGCAGCAGCTCCTCGGCACGGTGCCCCATCTTGTCGCTTTCTTCCAGGGAGATACCCGGAAGCGAGGAGATATTGATGGTGAACGAACCTTCATTGAAAGGCGGCAGGAACGAGCGGCCCAGGGTGAAGAAACAGCCGAGTGCCACTACAAATAGTCCGATAATACCTCCAAGTACCCCTTTCTTATGCCCCAATACAAAAGTCAGTGCTGAACCATACCATTGCTTCATCTTGCGTGCTACGGCAGAATCGCTGTTTTCGTTATTTTGTTTTTTCGTTTTCTCTTTTCCCAATAGATAGGAGCAAAGTACCGGCGTTACGGTCAGTGCCACAACGGTTGAAGCCGCCAATGCCACGATGAATGCAATGCCTAGTGGTACCAACATCCTACCTTCCATACCACTAAGGAAGAACAGTGGTACGAAGCTGACAATGATGATCAGCGTTGAATTGAGGATAGGCATACGCACTTCTTTCGAAGCATTGAACACCACTTCCAGAATAGGAAGTTGCTCGCCGGCAGGTTTCAGTCGGTTTTCGTGCAAACGCTTGTAGACATTCTCCACGTCCACGATGGCATCATCCACCAGCGAACCGATGGCGATAGCCATACCTCCCAGGCTCATGGTATTTATCGTAAAGCCCATATAGTGCAGGGCAAGGATGGAGGCAATCAGTGACAACGGCAGTGTCACCAGCGAGATGACTGTGGTACGTACGTTGGCAAGGAACAGGAAAAGCACGATGACAACGAAAATACCTCCCTCCAGCAACGACTTCTGAACGTTTCCGATGGAACTTTCGATGAAACGGCTTTGACGGAAGATGTCTGTGGAAACCTTTACGTCCGCCGGTAGATTTTTCTGCAGGTCTTGCAGGGAAGCTTCCAGTTTGTCTGTAAGCTCCAGCGTGCTTGTGGCGGGCTGCTTGGTGACTGTCAGCAGTACGGCATGCTTACCGCGTTCCGAGGCGGTACCCAGTTTAGGAAGTTTGGCTCCGATTTGAACGTCGGCAATATCTTCCAGCAGGATAGGGGCGCCGGAGACCCCGTTGCTCCGCACCACGGCCTTGGCTATCTGGTCTACCTTGTCGGTAGAAAGTACGCCGCGTACGATATATTCATTGCCATATTCATAGAGCACTCCACCATTGGCATTCAGGTTCATTTCGCGGGTGATGTTCATCACTTCGCTCAATGTCACGCCGTAATGGCGCATCCGTTCCGGGTCCAGCTGCACTTGATATTCCTTGATGTCGCCGCCCAGTACGGCAACTTGTGCCACACCGCCCGTAGAGAGCAGGCGGGGACGTATGGTCCAGTCGGCAATGGTACGCAAATCCAGCATAGAGGTCGAATCTGCTGTCAGACCTACAATCAGCATCTCGCCCAAAATGGACGATTGTGGGCCCAGTGTCGGCTTGCCTACGTTGGCCGGTAAGGATTCGCTGACGACTGCCAGCTTCTCACTGACAATCTGCCGGGCAAGATAGATATCTGTATCCCAGTCGAATTCTACCCAGACTACAGAAAAACCGTTCGTTGAGGAAGAGCGTACACGGCGCACACCCGTTGCACCGTTTACAGCCGTTTCTACGGGAAAAGTGACCAGTTGTTCCACTTCCTCTGCTGCCATACCGTTTGCTTCGGTCATGATGACCACGGTCGGCGCATTGAGGTCAGGGAACACATCCACTTCCGTATGCATGGCGGTATAAGTACCGCCAATCAGCAACAGCACCGATGCTACCAGCACCAGGATGCGGTTCTGAAGAGAAAAACCAATTATTTTGTTTAACATCTTTCTATTTACGATTAGACGATTTACGATTAGACGATTAGAGTTACTTCGTTTACCATTTTACGTTGAAATGCCGGTAGTGATTTCAATCGTAAATAGTAAATCGTCCAATCGTAAATCTGATTAGTGTTCATGGCTATGTGCCGGAATAGCATTCGTTGCCGATGCCAGCTTCACTTGATAGGCTCCTTGGGTTACGACGCGATCGCCTGCTTTTATACCGGAAAGGATTTGTACACTCTCGCCATTGTCGGCACCCAGGGTGACAAGCTGTTTTTTGTAGCCCTCTTCATCCAGTTGCAAGTAGACAAAGAAGCTACCTTGTTCCTCGGTCAGCGCACTGTGAGGAAGGGACAACACGTTCTCCATTGGTGAGGATAATAGGAATACTTCTACAAACGAGCCGGGAATAACGTCTCCCTTATTGTCGAATTCAAAAGTTACAGGTACATAATATCCGTTTTCACCCGAAGCCTTTCCATAAGAAAGCATGCGCCCGCCCAGTTCTTTCAATGTATATACCTTATTATTATAAGGAGTACAGAAGTTGGCGGAACCGATGCTGTTCAAGTAAGGATAGTACTTTTCGGATACGTCTGCACGCAGGAAAAGCTTGCGGTTCTGGGTGACGCTTACCAACGGCTGGCCGACGCTGACGTAGTCCCCTTCTTTCACCAACAGATTCTTTACATAACCGCTGATGGGAGAAACAACCGCCTGGCCGCTTGCCGAATGGTTCTTTGCGACTGCCTCGTAACTGATACGGGCATTTTCATAAATCTGTTCAGCTTGCGCGAATTCCTTTTCAGATACGATTTTGTTGCCTACAAGCGCTTTCATACGCTCATATTCCTTTTTGGAAACTTCGTAGGCTATCCGGGCTTTCTGCACCGGGTCTCCGTCGGCCATGTTTTTGGATGACAATACCACCAAAGGAGTACCTTTGCTGACGCTCATTCCTTCGATAACTTTTCCCTTGAAGGAAACCACGCCTGCTACTGTAGCTACGGCTACGCTCTCGTCTCCCTGGGCTGCCATCACCTGGCCGCTGGTCTTGATGACTTGATGGAAACTACCCGGTTCAACAGTGCTGACTGCTACGCCGGCAGCTTGTGCCTTTGCCGGTGGCAGGATGATTTCATCGCTTCCTCCGGTATGGTTTTCCTGCTTTTCGTGCTCATGGTTGTGTCCCTCATGTTCGTGGTCATGTCCCTCGTGGTCATGTCCGTCATGATTGTGCTCTTCTGTTTCGTGATTATGTCCTTCGTGGCTGTCTCCGGACTTGCTGTTGCAGGAGCCTAAAAGGAATAATCCCAAGACTCCCATGAAAATAACTTTTTTCATGATGATATTTGTTCTTACTTTTTGATTTTGAATACAAAGTTAGGGCATAGGGCGTGCAATCAAATTGCATTGTTCCTTATGCCGGATAGAAATCTGTCCCGGTGATGTTCCGGTAACAGTTAAGCAAGAAGAGACGGAGGGGCACGAAGTCCCGTAGCACATATGATAAATGTACTATGAAGAGATTCCAAATAGATACACTCCTGCCTGCTTATATCAAACTCGGGTAGGATGAGTAACTTGGAAAAAGGTTCAATGAGTAGGGTGACTGTCCACAAGGCATCCGGATGTGAACACACATCATTGGAAGAGCTGGGCGTCTGTTGTACAAAGTGGGTTGTCATGCATCCCGTGTCGCAACAGCAGTGCTCGTTGCCCGGGCTATGACGGTGTCCGCAGCAATCGGCGGTGATATCATTCTTCATGCATATCATTCCGTCGGCATGATGATGGTGGGGAATGACGGGTATCACCAGCATTATCAAGCTGATGAAAAAAAGAATATAGGTTATGTACTGTTTCTTTTTCATTCCTCTATCTTTGGACGGATGCAAAGATAGAGGTTAAGGACCTAATTACCAAATAGAAAATGCTAAAAAGGTTTGAATAACATATTCAATCCCTCATTCATGCTGGGGTGGGTGAAAATGAAGTCACGCAGGAAATGGTAACGCTGTCCCGTTTTCATGATTGATGCTACGGTATTGATTACTTCCGGTGCATCGGCACAAAGTAGGGTACAACCCAGAATCCGTCCGGTATGGATGTCTACAATGGCTTTGAGCATACCGTCTATGCTGTGTAGCGTACGGGCACGTGGAATCATGGCAGCAGGGATACGTGCCACATGTATGGAATAACCGTTCTTCATCGCTTCCTCTTCCGTCAGTCCTATATGTGCCAGCGGTGGGTCGGTGAAAATGGCAAAGGGGATTGGATACCGGTCTTTTGTACTCCTTTTTTTGTTTTCAAAGAGTTGGTTACGGATGATACGGAAATCATCGATGGACAAGTAGTCGAACTGTTCGTCTCCTCTTACGTCCCCCAGGGCCCATACGTGTGGGGCTGTAGTCCGTAATTGGTCGTCGACAACGATGGCTCCCCGCTTGTCTGTTTGTATACTCGCTTTTTCCAGATTCAGCTCTGCAGTCATGGGCTTACGGCCGATGGCTACCAGCAAGGCATCTCCTTTCAGGTAGTAGGGAGTGCCGTTTGCACTGTCCGTATAGGTCAGTGTTATTCCTTCGGCTGTGTCGTACACGGATTGGACACGGGCGTTCAACCGGACATTGATACGTTTTCGGTTCAATGCTTCCAGCATGGAGGCGGCAATGTCGCGGTCCACTTTAGGCAGAAAGCGGTTTCCCGCTTCCAGCAGTGTGACGTGGCTTCCAAAGCCTGCATACATAGTGGCAAACTCCAATCCGACAGCACCGCCGCCGATGACGAGCAGGTGTGCGGGCAGTTTGTCCGATTGCAGCAAGGTCTCACTGGTATATACATACTTGCTCTCCTTGAGTCCGTCGATGGCAGGCAGGATAGGGGAGGACCCGGTGTTGATGAATATTTCTTTCCCCTCAAGAATCGTTTCGTCCTTGCCGGAAATTATACGGATTGTATTTTCGGACAAGAAAGAAGCAGTTCCGTCATAGAGGGTTATGTTAGGCTTGTTTTTTACATTTTCATAATTTTTCTCACGCAGGAAGGATACAAGCTTGTCTTTCCGCGCCACGGCAAGTGCATACAGTTTGGACTGGTTCTTATAATCGTCATAGTATCTCCTTTCCGCATATTCCGATTCGTGAATCAGGGCTTTGGTGGGGATACATCCTACATTAACACATGTCCCTCCGTACATCTGGGGGGAGCGTTCCACTATGGCTACTTTCCAGTTCCGTTCGGACAGTTCAGCAGCCAATAACTTCCCGCCTTTGCCGAATCCTATTATGATGGCATCATATTGTTTCATTTTAATATCTCTTAGTTAAGTGTTTAGTAAAATGAAAACAATATGTATCGGCCATTTGTTCGGACGCCGGGTTTAGCGGATGCTTATCGTTCCAGTTCGCGGAGGGAGTCCATTTTCTTCTTTTCAAGGAATTCGTAGATGCCGCTCAAATGCTCTTTCACTTGCTTGTTCCCGAATTCATATACCTTGCTCACCAGTCCGTCCAGGAAGTCACGGTCGTGGCTGACGAGAATCAGGGTGCCGTCAAAATCCAGCAGAGCCTGCTTCAGGATATCTTTGGTTTTCATGTCCAGATGGTTGGTCGGTTCGTCCAGTATCAACAGATTCACCGGTTCGAGCAGGAGCTTTATCATGGCAAGGCGTGTACGCTCTCCACCGGAAAGCACCTTGACCTTCTTCATGGATTCTTCGGGGCCGCCGAACATGAAGGCGCCCAGCAGGTCGCGTATCTTGTTGCGGATTTCCCCTTTAGCAACGTCGTCTATGGTCTGGAACACGGTCAGGTTCTCATCCAGCAGTGAGGCCTGGTTCTGTGCAAAATATCCAATCTGCACGTTATGTCCTATGGTGAGTGTACCTTCATGCTCTATTTCCTTCATAATGCATTTTACCAACGTTGACTTTCCTTCACCATTCTTGCCGACGAAAGCAACCTTGTCTCCCCGTTCTATGGTGAGATTGGCGTTCTTGAAGACCACATGGTCACCGTAACTTTTCCCTACTCCTTCCATGATGACGGGATAATTGCCCGAACGGGGGGAGGGAGGGAATTTGAGGCGCAACGCTGAAGTGTCTTCTTCGTCCACTTCCAGCAGCTCCAGTTTTTCCAGCATCTTTACGCGGCTCTGCACTTGCAGGGTCTTGGAGTAGGTACCTTTGAACCGTTCGATGAATTCCTTGGTTTCGGCAATGAACTTCTGCTGGTCGTCGTAGGCTTTCTGTTGCTGTTCACGGCGTTCCTTGCGGAGTTCCAGGTATTTGGAATAGTTTACTTTATAATCGTATATCCGGCCCATGGTCACTTCGATGGTACGGGTGGTGATGTTGTCCACGAACTTGCGGTCGTGGCTGATGACGATGACAGCCTTTCCGTTGCTGATAAGAAAATCTTCCAGCCATTGTATGGATTCTATGTCCAGATGGTTGGTAGGCTCGTCCAGCAACAGTACGTCGGGCTTCTGCAGCAACAGTTTGGCAAGCTCGATGCGCATGCGCCATCCACCGCTGAAGTCACTGGTCTGGCGGTTGAAGTCTTCGCGTACGAACCCCAGTCCGAGCAGTGCTTTTTCCACATCCTCCTCGTAATTGGTGGAGTCGATGGCATAGAACTTTTCGCTCAAGGCGGAGACGTTCTCGATAAGTTCCATGTAACTGTCGCTTTCGTAGTCGGTACGCGTTTCCAGTTCCTTGTTGAGGCGCTCTATCTCGGCTTCCATTTCATGCAGGTGGGCAAAGGCCTGTGCTGCTTCCTGGAATACGGTACGGCCGTCTTCCGTCATAAGGTGCTGTGGAAGGTAAGCTATGACACTGTCCTTGGGGGCTGAGATTTTTCCACGGGTAGGTTGTCTTACACCTGCCAGGATTTTCAACAATGTACTTTTCCCCGCTCCATTTTTACCCATCAGGGCGATACGGTCTTTTTCGTTGATAACGAAAGATATGTCACTGAATAAAGTAGTTCCGCCGAATTCTACGGCCAGTCCGTCTATAGAAATCATTATATATTTTTTTAATGAGCTGCAAAGATAGTGCAAATCTATTATTTTTTATATCTTTGCCCCTATATAAACAAAACGCATAGGTCATGGAAATAGAAAAAGTGTCAGGAGATTACCGTCCGCTTATTCTGGTTGCGGAAGATGATGATAGTAACTTTAAACTGATAAAGGCTATTATCGGCAAGAAATGCGAGATACTATGGGCAAAGAATGGTGAGGAGATTGTAAATTTGTTCGAAGAGAATCGCGACAAGGCGGAAGCTATTCTGATGGATATAAAAATGCCTATTATGAACGGGCTGGATGCTACGGTGATTATTCGCAAGAAGGATAAGGAACTTCCCATCATCATGCAGACCGCTTACGCCTTTACTGCCGACCGCGAAAAAGCCTTGGAGTGCGGAGCCTCGGAAGTGTTGGTAAAACCCATCACTCTGTCTGCTTTGCGTACATGTCTGAGCCGTTATTTGCCTAAATTGGTTTGGTGATAGAATAGAAACGATAGAATTCGGGACATCTTCTCACGAGGATGTCCCGAATTTTCTATTTCCATTAAGAGAAAGAGTAAAGAACTACTAATGCAAAGCTAAACTTATAATTAAGAAATAGAATTCCGGCTTATCAAAATCATCAATAATTGTCTTCCGGGAAACCGGTATAGGTGTACCCGCCGATTACGATAACTTCGTCCTTGCTGGCATCGTGCGTTACAGATGACAGTTTCCATGAATATTCCGGCGTAGTAGGGTTTTTCCATTCATTTTCCGGTTTAAGCCGGCTTGTGAAGATGGCGGTGCCGCTATACAGCTTGAGCTTTATATACAGGCTGTCGGCAGTGTTCCCTCCTTTGGTGGTGACGGCTTTTGGAATTATTTTGCCGTCTTCAACGTAAGCCCGCAGATAGTCGCGTGCCACTTCCGTGGTTTCCCCTTCCGCTGTAGGCTCTTTGCTTGGTACTGCTACAGAGGGGAGATTGTCGGTCAGTTTGTCAAACGCAGTATCTGTCGACTTGAAAGAGGCGGGCGTTCCGGTGAAAAAGAATTTGCTTTTCAGTGAGAACATGCCCGATATGACATTTTCTATCCACATCTCGTTGGGCACATTGGCGGATGTGTTATAGATTCTCAGTTCGGTACCGTCATAGTCGTGATAGGTTGTCGTCATGCTTTCGTCCATCAATTTGACAACATATCTTCCGGAGTACTCCAGTGTTTCGCTGTCCCATACCTCTACATCTTCCTGGCATGAAGTGAAAATTAATGTAAAAGCGAATATCATTCCTGTAAATGCGTATATTTTTCTCATAATATCTTATTTTAGAGTTAGTTCAACACTACATTAAAGAACATGCCGGCATATTCGGCATTCCACGATACGGCACCGGTTGCCGGGTCATATTTCCCATCGGTCAAGGCGGTCAGAGTATCATTCCATGGCAAGGTGGAGCTTGACAGCAAAGTGATGCTGTTGTCGTTCTTCACCTGTACATATCCCTTGCAGGCATAAGCGGCGCCATATCCTGCCCTTTGTTCGTAGTAGCCGCCCAGGAAGTCGGATATTTGGAAGAATCCCGGTGCTATTTTGCTGATTCTTACTCTATATCCCGGGTAGTTGGTGACGGTACTGCCGGACAAGCGGTGGGTGCCGTCGGCTGTGAGGTAATTCCCGGCAATCTCGATGGTGACGGTCGGGTCGGCAACGATGACCGTCCGTTCTTTTGTCGTTTTTACTCCATCTTTGTTGGTGTATACATATCGTACGGAATAGAGTCCGACCGTCTGTGCGTCGACTGTTCCGGTTACCTTTATTTCTGCCGTAACGTCTTGTTCCTGATAAGTGACCTTGCAGCCGGGGTCTTGGAAGGAAGTGCCTAAGGTGACGAGCATTGTTTCTTCTCCCAACAATTCAAAATGCAGTATTCCGGAAATGCCTTCGGTCTCTTTTTCACATGCTGTGAGAAGGAAAACGGCACTTAAGAGTATGCTTATATATCTCATGCTTTTCATATACAAAAGGTTTATTTGTTTATTACTGGTTGGCTGTATCTCTTATCACAATTTCCGCTTTCTTGTTCCACCATATCTTTTCTCCCAGATTGCTTTTCTGGTCGGGTTTGTTGATGTTGCGTCCCATCACGTTGTCGGGATATAGCGGGGAAGCCGGAAGGGTGTTGTTCAGTTTGTTGCGTCCATTGACTGCTACGGTCAGGTTTCCTACGATGTTCGGGTCCGAGTAGGCAGTTGTTCTTTTCAGTTTGATGTCTATGTCATAGACAGCCGGATATTTGATGCGGTTGCGTTCCAAGAACGATTCAATGTGCTGGTAGTGGGCATTGGCAACCCATTTCTGCATGCCTATCTGCTTTATTTCTTCTTCTACCGTGCCGTCTTTCCATTCGGCATAGCCACCGGCATCGAGAATGGTGGCCGATACTCCGTGCTGTGCCAATGATGCTTTCACCGCTTTCTCGTAGTAGAGTCTTGCGTTGCTATGGTCGGATGCACGGGCGTAGACTTCGGCGATATAGAAGTTCACTTCCCAATCGGACATAATCATCAAATCCATGTCGGGGGCGAAGTAAACCGAGCTGTAAGCCACTTTGTTGTCTACGGTGCTGCCGTCGGATGCCTCTTTGGAGTCAAAGTCCCCGAAGAAGGCGCCTCTGTGCGTGGTGCCGGTGGTGAATAGCTTGTCAACGCGGGGGTCACCGTTGTTCTGCAGGTAGTCGATGAAGTTCTTGCAGGCAATGACGTTGGTCGACAGGTAACCCGCTCCTCCTTCTTGGAATTCCCGCATAGGATGGCGTTTCCCTTCCTGCCCGTCAGACCATACTTTGCCTGAGATTTTTGCGCTTGAGGTGAGGAAGCTATTGGCTTTGACAAAGGCTAATGTCCGGGCATTGTCATAACCGGGGGCTTCGGAAACTCTCAACATCAGTTTCAGTTTCAGCGAGTTGGCGAAAAGTTTCCATTTGTTCAAGTCTCCGGCGTATATAAAGTCGTATTCTTCATCTACCATGGCTCCGGTCAAATCAATCTTCAGCAACTCTTCCATCCTGACCATCAGGTCGGCATAAATCTCTTCGCCTGTGTCGAACTTCGGAGAAACGATGCCTTCGGCTCCCTTCAGCGCTTCCGAATAGGGTATGTTTCCCCATAAGTCGGTGATGAGTTGCCAGGTGAAGATAGACAAGACTTCGGCTATGAAATAGTTGCCGTTGTCGTTTGTCTCTTGTGAGATGGCCTTTATTCTGTCCAGGTCGGCAAGTACGCCGGCTGTCAGGCTGGTATAGGCTGTGTTGAAGTCCGTTTCATTGTATTCGCACAGAAACTTGAACTGGGAGGCTGTGTATTTCTGCGTCCAGTATTCCGACCAGAAGCCGCCGGCAAAGCCTAAGTCCCATCCCATCAGGTTGTTGCCCAGGGTCACTTCGGCAGAAGGAAGAATCACTTTTCCGTTCGGTATGTTTTCCAGTACATTGGGGTCGTGGTTCACATCCAGCCAGTCTTGGCAGCCGGATGTAAAGAACAGCATAAAAGCCGATAGTATGGTTATGATAAATTTTTTCATAATACTCTTTTTTAATGGTTGTTTAAAAAGCTAAGTTCAGTCCGAATGTGTATAGTTCGTTGCTCGGATTGGCGTTGAACTCACCGAATTTGGCGCTTACGTCGTTTCCGAAGGTGGTGGTTTCCGGGTCGATATATGGATTCTCGCGCGGAGTCCACAGCAGTATGTTGCTTATGTTGAACGACAATCGTACACCTTTCACGTGCAGTGCCGAGCACCATGATTTGGGGAACTGGTAGGCTATGCCCGCATCTCTCAGTTTCAGGTAGGTGCGGCTGATGACGGAGTTCTGCGCTCCTGTCAGTCCGCCTCGGTCGGAGTAGAAGGTGTGCAATGCGGTGGGGTTCACCGGGATGTTGTTCTCGCTGTACGTACCGTCGCTGTTGGCGATGACGGAATTGGGAACGAGGAACGGCTTGCGGTCATTGAGCACCGTTTCCGGTGAGCTTCCGGTCCAGTGCATGTATTTCTTGGTATTGGAGTAGATATAGCCGCCGTTGCGGTAGTCGAATGTCGCGAATATGGAGAGCCCTTTCCACTTGAAGGTGTTGGTCAGTCCCATTCTGTACTTTTCGTTGATGTCTTTGCCGAAGTATTCGGTCTGGGCTGTGGGCTGCGGATTTCCGTTTCCGTCGACGATGGTGTATTCTTTTCCGTCAATCACGGTTTTCCTCACTCCGTTCAGTTTGAACTGTCCGAGTGGTTTCCCCTCGACGGCATATATGCCGGCACCGCCGAATCCTCCGAGAAACACTTCCGGTACATCCAGCTTCTCTACCTTGTTCTTGTTGACCGATATGTTCCATGCGAGATTCCATTCAAAGTCTTTCACTCTGACGGGAGTCAGGTTGAGCGTCAGCTCAAAACCTTTATTCCGCACATCGCCCAGATTGCTGATTTGGGTGGTGTAGCCGCTGGACGGGTCTTTGGGAAGCACCTCTATCAGTCCTTCGGTATATCTGTTGTAATAGGAGAAGTCGATACCGAAGCGGTTTTTGAAGAAGTTGGCTTCGAATCCTATTTCGAACTCCTTGGTCAACTCCGGTTTCAGGTCGGGGTTTCCGAGCTGGTTGGATACGGTATAGGAGTTTACGCCATTCAGTGGGAAAGACAGATCGTCTACGCTTGGAAAGCCGGGATTGGTTGCTGCTGCGGCTACGTAACGGTCGTATATGAAGTATAGGTCCGCATCGTTACCCGTCATACCGTAGGCCATACGTACCTTGGCAAAGTCTACGACTCCCGTACTTATGCCTTTGGTTGCCAGGAAGTCGGTTATCAGGAAGCTGAAAGTGGCTCCCGGATAGAAATAGGAATTGTTGTTGTCGGGCAGGGTAGAAGACCAGTCGTTTCTTGCTGTAAGAGTCAGATAGGCAAAGTTCTTATAGCTCAGGTCGGCGCTCATGTAGACTCCGACAAGGCGTCTTTTTTCTTTTCTTTGGTCTGAGACGGAGGGCGAACGGCTGTTGCTCAGATTGTAGAATCCGGGTACGTCAATCGAGTTGATAGAGCCCGAGAGCCAGTTGTTTGTGCGTTCGTTCACGTTCAGACCTGCAATGGCGTTCAATGACCAGTCTTCCTTGAAGGTGCCATTATAGGTAATCATGGCATCGTGGTTCATTTGCACACGCTCGCGTCTGACCTCTTCGTAGTTTCCGGCATTTGCCGTACTTGCTCCGTCGTTGGGCGAACCGGGTGTGAAAGCAACCGGTGCGGTGTGGGTTTCAGAGGTGGAGACTTCGTAGTCGCCGCCAAAGCGGTAGGACAGTTTTAGGCCGTTCAGCACTTCATAGTCCAGTTGCAGTTTGCCGAACAGCTTGTTCTTGTTCTGGACGGCGCCGTTTTCATTAAGCACATAGTAGGGGTTCAATCCATAAGGGGTGAAATAGTTGTCCAGGTTGTAGAACTTGCTGTGATAGTCCTTCATGTCGACAATCGAAATGTCGCTGGCAATTTCGTAGAGTGAACGGTGCAAGGATGTCCCTTGCCCGGAGGATACCGCCTTCGTCTTTTCTGTACTGAAGTTGATGGAAGTTTCCACCTTGAACCTATTGGTCTGGTGCGAGCCTCTGGTGGAGATGGTATAGCGGTCGTATGAGTCTTGGTTGGTAGGGATTACTCCGTCCAGGCTGTTCTGTGAGAGCGATACGAAATAGGTGGTCTTGTCATTGCCGCCCGATAAGGAGAGCGCGTTCTTGAAGTTCTGCCCTATCTCGTAGAAGTCCCTTACCCTGTCTTTCAGGAAGACATAGGGTTTCACCAGTTGCTCGTTGTCAATCACGTGTCCCCATACTCTGTCCTTTCCGTCATAGGGTGCTCCCCAGTTTCCGTTTTCGTCCAAAGCCCTGTCACCGCTCCAGCCTTGACCGAACTGGGACTGTTCTTGTGGCAGGCGGCCCACTCTTGACATGGTGTATCCGCCGTCGTATACCACCTGGACTTTTCCGTGTGTGTTCTGCCCCGATTTCGTGGTAATCATAATCACACCGTTGGCGGCGCGTGAGCCGTAAAGGGCAGTGGCGGCAGCACCTTTCAATATGGTCATGTCGGCAATGTCGTCAGGATTCAGCGCGTTGATTCCCGAACCGAAGTCGACTTGGGAGTTCAGGTTGTCGCCTGCCCTGTTCTGGGCATTGGTAATCGGGACTCCGTCAACGACATACAGAGGCTGGTTGTTTCCGAAAGAAGACGTACCGCGAATAATTACGTTCTGTGTGGCACCCGGACCGGGTGCGGTCGATATGTCGATTCCGGCAACTTTTCCCTGCAGGGCATTCATGGGATTCACGGCTTTGGATTGGCTTATGACATCCCCCTTGACGGAAGTAGCCGCATAACCCAATGCTTTTTTGTCACGGGTGATGCCCATGGCTGTGACCACCACCTCATCCAATACTTCCGTATCGGTTCTGAGTATAACCTTTACCATCGGCTTGATGTCGATTTCCTGTGTCTGCATGCCGATGAAAGAAATCACTAACGTTTTTGCCGAATTCGGCACGTTTGTAATTGAGAACTTGCCGTCAATATTGGTTACGGCTCCCAAGGAGGTGCCTTTTACCAATACCGATGCTCCTACGATAGGTTCACCATCTTCTTCGCTGGTTACCACACCCGAAACTGTTAAAGTCTGGGCTGTCACAAAGCCTATACTCACGAAGAGACAGGCCAATAGAACTGTTAATTTCATTTTCATAGAATCTCTCTTAAGATTAACAAATTAAAGAGTAATCATACAAGGTTTATGCGAATATATATAAATTTATAATATAATAATATTATGAAAGGGTATATTTTTGTTTTATTAACTGATAATTTGTTGATTATCAATGTTATTAGTGTGAAAAATGTCTTATTGATTTAGTATGTATTGTCGTTATTTTTATTAATATACCTAAAGGAGTGGTTCTTATGTTTTTACTAACCATATTGTATGCGGGGCGCATGTTCATCGTTGCTGCACTAAAAGGTGGTATGATAAACATATAATAAAAAATGCAAAATAAGTAGTAAAAATTTGCGTGTTACGTAATTATTACATATAAAGGTGGCCGATGAGATTAGCCGGATACCTTCTCGGCATATGCTCCGTACCCACGGAGAAAGTATGAAGTAAATGCAGTTGCGTTTGTCCTGATTTATCAACGATGAAACCGCTGTTTCTGAATGATTGGTTATCAGATACTATATGGTATGGGTATCTCAGTCGTATACTGAGGTATCCTAAGTATACGACTGAGACTACCTAAGTATACGACTGAGGTGCCCTAAGTATACGACTGAGGTGCCCTAAGTATGCGGATAGGCTTGCAATTGTTTTGTATTATAAGTATTTATTGATTGCGCTATTCTTGCGCCTTGCTGTTCCGCTCCTCCATTTTCTTCTTTACAAACTCTATTTTGAGATTGGCTTCCTCCATGTTCTTCTTTATTTCCGTCATGGACGAAAGCAGTTGTGCCAGCTCGTAGACAGCGGCAAGGGCCTGGCGGTCGGCAGCGGTCATGGTGATGGAGTAGGGACGTTCCCCTTGATAGCTGACTTTGATATTCTTGTCCTTATTCAGATAAAGGAATCCCATGACGTTTCCGTCTTCTCCCAGCTTGAAATCGGCTTTTTCTATCTTTTCGCCGAGGTCGGTGGTTTCGTAGCTGTCTTTGGCGGCGGGCGTTTCGGCAAAACTGCCATCGGGGGCAGTGACTTTGACGGCTACGTGGTGGATGTTATGGGCTCCGCAATAGATGGAAGTCATGCTCATTACTCCGTTTTCGTCTACCTGGAAGCGGAGGAAAGAACGGTGCAGATTTTTTTCTATCACTTGGGAAGGGTGCAGGTAATTGCCTGTATTCTGGTATTCGGCATCTTTCTCAAAGGTATATTTGCCTTTGATTGCATCGAATTCCTTTTGCTTGGTCTGGAGCATGCTGTCAAGGTAGACCAGGCTTTTCTCCTGCTCCTTCAGTTCCACTTCCTGCATCAGGCCGATACCTGCACGGCGGGTCTCGAACGCTTTGGGATAGAGCACTTTGATGCTGTCTATCTGTATCTTCGCTTCATTGTAGTTGCCGAGTTCAAAGGCTTCGCGGGCAGCTTGTAGTTTTTCGCCGGCTTTCTTCTCTACATCTTCGCAGGAGAAGAGCGTGCAGCACAGGCAGGCAAGGAGTATTACTTTCTTCATATTCGTTGTTCTTGGAGTTAGAGTCCACAAAAATAGAAATAATATCTTTATCTTTGCAGCATTTTAATGTGCAAATGTGCCGATAGGCCATTAACACATTTGCATATTCATTACATTAGCGCATTATTTATGATAGATTTGACGGCAGAAGAACTGAAGCAACATTTTAGTGATGATATATTCAAACGAATCTCCGAGACAGCCGATGAACTGGGGTTGGAGTGTTACGTAGTCGGCGGATATGTACGCGATATTTTCCTGCAACGTCCTTCCAAGGATATTGATGTAGTGGTGGTAGGCAGTGGCATTGCCATGGCGGAGGCGCTGGGCAAGCGTCTGGGGCGTGGGGCGCATGTCTCCGTCTTCAAGAATTTCGGTACGGCGCAATTGAAGTACCACGGTACGGAAGTGGAGTTTGTAGGTGCAAGAAAAGAGTCGTATACGCACGATTCGCGCAAGCCGATAGTAGAGGACGGTACATTGGAGGATGACCAGAACCGGCGCGATTTCACCATCAATGCACTGGCTGTCTGCCTGAACCGGGCGCGTTATGGCGAGTTGGTCGACCCCTTCGGAGGCATTGAGGACTTGAAGGAAAAGACCATCCGGACACCGCTCGACCCTGATATAACCTTCAGCGACGACCCTTTGCGGATGATGCGCTGTGTCCGTTTTGCCACCCAATTGGGATTCTATATCGATGATGACACATTCTATTCACTGGAACGGAACCGGGAACGTATCTCCATCATATCCAAGGAGCGTATTGCAGACGAGTTGAACAAAATCATCTTGTCGCCTGTCCCCTCCAAGGGCTTCATAGAGTTGGACCGTTGCGGCTTGCTGGAACTGATATTCCCGGAACTTGTCAGGCTGCAAGGTGTGGAGACGCGCAACGGACGTGCCCACAAGGACAATTTCTACCATACGCTCGAAGTGCTCGACAACATCAGCAAGAAGACCGACAACCTCTGGCTGCGCTGGGCGGCTCTTCTGCACGACATAGCCAAGCCTGCCACCAAACGCTGGGAACCCCGTGCGGGCTGGACCTTCCATAACCATAACTTTATCGGCGAGAAGATGATACCCGACATCTTCCGCAGGATGAAGCTTCCCATGAACGAAAAGATGAAATATGTGCAGAAGATGGTGAGCCTGCATATGCGTCCCATCGTGATAGCGGATGATGTGGTGACCGACTCGGCGGTACGCCGCCTGCTGTTCGAGGCAAGCGATGATATAGACGACTTGATGACATTGTGCGAAGCCGATATTACCTCCAAGAATATGGAGCGCAAGAAGCGTTTCCTTAATAATTTCCAACTGGTGCGCCAGAAGCTGAAGGACTTGGAGGAGCGCGACCGTGTCCGTAACTTCCAGCCGCCGGTCAGCGGGGAGGAGATTATGAGCACTTTCGGCCTTTCTCCCTGCCGGCAGGTAGGTGCCTTGAAGAGCGCCATCAAGGATGCCATCTTGGACGGGGTCATTCCCAATGAATACGAAGCCGCCCGTGCATTTATGTTGCAACGGGCGGAAAAGATGGGATTGAAAGAGATTAGGTGATATTATTCTTCGGCCTGGAACTTGCGGCTTACTTTCATCAGGTTGATGGTGTAGGTCACTACGTTCTGGGCTTCTTGTATCATGGTCAGATAGACCATGCTCACCTTGATGCTGCCGCTCTGGCTCTGGATTCGTTGCAGCTCTTCGCGTTTCAGGTGCGACAGCTCGCCGTTCAGGTTGTTGGCTTTGCGAATCTCGGTCTCAAGTTCGTTATAGTCGTTTGTCTCCAATTTGTGGCGGCATACCTGCAGCAGGTAGCAGATGTCTTCTGCCACATCCGTGAACTCTCCTTTTTGGATAACATCCAGCGGCTTGAAGTTGTTGTCGATGTGCTCCAGGCAAGGTTCGCAGAGGCGGCCTACGCTGTACACCAGTTCGCTGGCAAAGTCATTGCCCTGGTAGTAGTAGAGCCCTTTTTCCAGTACGGTATTATTGTCGAGGCGGCACATGGCAAGAGTTCCGGTGCGTTTCATCTGCTTGATGAGTTGTTTCTCAAACTTTACCGCTCCCATGGCACGGCGCAGTCCGCGCAAGTTCTCGTGCAGGAAGGAGGTGACGGTGCGCTCGAAATTCTCTTCTGTGAATTCCATTATCTTCACCAGCTCTTCGCGGGTATGCTTGCGGAGCAATTCGACGACTTCGTTGTTGTCCGTGCTCTTCATCAGCTGTTTTAGGGTCTCGTTGCCTTTTTCTTTCTCCTTGCGCTTCTTGTACATCACTTGGCTGCGAATCAGCATGAATACAGCCAGACCAATCAGCACCAGGATGGCAACCGTACCGCCGAAATGGATAACCAATGCCACGAAGAAACAGATGGTGAACGCCGCTCCGGCAGTGATGAACCAGCCGCCGATGACGCTAAGCACGCCCGTAATGCGGAATACGGCAGAGTCGCGTCCCCAGGCACGGTCGGCGAGCGAGGTACCCATTGCCACCATGAAGGTGACGTAGGTAGTGGAGAGGGGCAGTTTCAAGGAAGTGCCCAGTGCAATCAGCAAGCCTGCCAATACCAGATTGACGGAGGCGCGGACGAGGTCGAATGCCGCACCGTCGGCAAGGATGGCTTCATCTTTCTGGAAACGGGTATCAATCCAGCGCTTGCTGCTTTCGGGCATTGTTTTGGAGATGCCGTTTGCCAGGGTCATGCTGAAGCGTACCAGTGTACGTGCTATGGGAGTGCTTCCGAAGCTTTCCTCCCCTTCGTCCTGACGGGAAAGGTCGACGGATGTCTTGATTACGTTGTGTGCCTTTTTAGAAGTGCAGAGGGCGTAAACCATGATGGCTCCGGCTCCGAAGAGGAAGTACCAGGGCGTTTTTGCCGGACCGAGCAGTGAGGACATTAGGAAACCGTCGGCTCCTGCGGCTGTGCCATTGGTGGTGTAGTCTACGAATGAGGAGTAGCCGGCGAGGGGCACGCCGATGAAGTTCACCAGGTCGTTTCCGGCGAAGGCAAGTGCGAGGGCAAAGGTACCCATCATAACCACTACCTTGAAGATGTTTACTTTGCACCAGTGCAGAATCTGCATCAATATGGTGAAGGCGACGAAGAAGCAGGCTATCAGCAGCCCGGTGTTGTCGTTTATCCATTGTTTGTTTTCGGGAGTCATGAACGAGCTGTCCTTCAGACCCTTTATCAGCATGAAGTAGATGATGGAAGTGGCGGCTATGCCACCGAACAGCGCGATGCTGTACTTCATCTTTTTCTTGTAGTTGAAGGTGAACAGTATACGTGCGAGCCATTGCACCAGCATACCGAAGAAGAAGGCGATGGCGACGGAAAGGAAGATACCCATGATGACCGACAGGGCTTTGTCGGTGTTGATGAGGTCGCCAAAATCGAGCGAATTGTCACTGTACACTTTGATAAGGGCGATTGCGAATGTACCTCCCAGAAGTTCGAATACCATGGATACGGTGGTGGAGGTAGGCATACCCATCGTGTTGAAAACGTCGAGCAGTACAACGTCCGTCAGCATGACCGCAAGCAGGATGCACATGATTTCGGCAAAGTAGAAATGCTGCGGTTGGTAGATGCCGTGCCGTGCGATGTCCATCATGCCGTTGGATAGGGCTGCTCCGATGAACACGCCGATACCCGCAATGAAAAGCATGGTTTTGAAGGATGCTGCCTTTGCTCCGACAGCCGATTGCAGAAAGTTGACCGCATCATTGCTGACACCCACAATGAGGTCGAACACTGCGAGTACAAACAGAAAGATGACGATACCCAGATAGATTGTTTCCATAAATATGTATTTTATTTCTGGCTGCAAAGGAAAGAAATCGGTGTTGCAGGGAAATGTCATACATGTTACAGAAGTGTTACAAAGGAGGGAGTTATCGGGAGTTAGAAGGAGTTATCGGGAGTTAAAAGCCGATAGTATCGCTATATATCAACAGAAGTCTCTAACTCCCGATACCCCCTCCTCCCTTCAAATACTCATAGAAGCTATATTGCGACCGTACCTTCTCTTTTTGCGGGCGTGACGACTTCCAGCGGTTCCGCAGGCGGTCGTCCACAAAGCAGGCTTTCCGTTTGTCTGACAGTTGTATGGATAGCATATCGATGAGCTCTTGCTTCAAGTCCGGGTCCAGAATGGGGGTGACAGCTTCGATACGGCGGTACAAGTTACGCCGCATCCAGTCCGGCGAGCCGAGGAAGAGCTTGGGTGCGCCGCCGTTGCCGAAGTACCACACACGGGCATGTTCCAGAAAGGTATCCACGATGCGTGTCACGCGGATGTTGTGGCTGTACTCCTGCCCGGGGATGAGGCAGCAGATGCCGCGGACAATGAGGTCTATCTCTACACCGGCTTGCGAGGCTTCGTAGAGGCGGTCTATCATGGTGGGGTCTTGCAAGGCATTCATCTTTAGGATAATCCGTCCTTGCTTGCCTTGCCGGGCCAGTTCTATTTCGTGATTGATGAGGCGGTTCAGTTCAGGAATCAGGTTGAAGCGGGCCACAAGCAGGCGGTGGAACACCGGATTTTCCTTTCCCTGCAGAGTACGGAACAAGTTGTGCAGGTCGTTTACAATCACCGGGTTGCAGGTGAATAGTCCGCTGTCCGCATAGAGGGTGGCGGTCTTTTCGTTGAAGTTGCCGGTGCTGATGTAGGCGTAGCTTGTCAGTTTGCGCCCTTCCTTGTCGCGGCGTAGCACGAGGGCTACTTTGGCATGTACCTTTAGTCCCGGTATGCTGAAAATGATGTTGATGCCGGCGGCTTTCATCATCTCGGCGGTGGCGAGGTTGTTTTCTTCGTCGAAGCGGGCTTTCAGTTCTACAAAGACGGTGACTTTCTTCCCGTTCTGTGCGGCGGATATCAGGGTATTGATGACGGTGGAGTTCTCTGCCACGCGGTATTGGGTCACCATGATTTCGCGCACGGTGGGTTCATGGACGGCTTCATATAGGAAATGGATGAAGTGGTCGAAAGAGTGGTAGGGATAATGCAGCAGCAGGTCCTTCTTCTCCACATAGCGGAAGATGGATTCGCGTTCGTCCAGGCAGGTCAGCTTCATGGGCTGGGGTTTCTTGATGGGACGTACGCTCTGGTTGGGATTGGGCAGATGCCGCAAATCCTCCATGTTGAGGTGCTTGTCTCCCGGCACCAGCTCCCGGCGGTCTATGCGGTAGGCATCTACCAGAAAGTCGAGGAAGTCCTGGGGCATGGCACGGTCGTATACAAAACGGCACACGGCGCCTATCTTGCGCTTCTTTACCTTCTTCTTCACCTGCTCGATGATTTCGGAGGTATTGGCGGCATCGTCTATCAGAATATCCGCGTCGCGTGAAATCTTGATGCAATAACTGCTGTCCACTTCATAACCGGGGAAGATGGTATCCAGATTGGCCTTGATGATGTCTTCAATGAACATCAGATAATAGTCTTTCCCCACCTTGGGCAGCTGGATGAAGCGCGGCACTTTGCTGTACGGCAGTTTCATCACGAAATATTGGATGCGGTTTGGAGAACCGACGGGAGCTCCTTTCAGATGAAGCCGTACGGCCAGATAGAGACGGTTGTCGCGCAGGAATGAAATCACCTTGTCCTTGCTTACGGGTACCGGGGCCAGATAGGGGAATATCTCTTCGCGGAAGAAGCTGCGCACGAAGTCGTTATGAAACGGTTCCACGTTGCGGCTCTGATAGAATATGATGTGGTGTTTCCGTAGGGCGGGCAGTATCTTCTGTTCGTAGATGCGGATACGGTCTTCCAGTTGGCGGTTGACTTCCCGGTTGATTTCATCTACCAGCTCGGCGGCGGACTGCACAGTCTCTTCATCGCTTTGCGAGGCTCCGGTGGCTATGGCTTTATGGTCGGCCACGCGTATCTTGTAGAATTCTTCCAGATTGGAGGAGTATATGGAAATGAAGTTGATGCGTTCGTATAGCGGCAGTGTATCGTCTTCGGCTTCCAGCAGCACGCGGTAGTTGAAGGAAAGCCAGCTGATGTCACGTTTGAAATATCTGTTTTCCATAGTTTAATGTGCTAAAGTGATTAATGTGCCAATGTGCTAATGAAGAGAAGTTCGCGGATGGTGCGCAGCCAATTAGCATATTGGCACATTATCACATTAGCATATTGATTTCTTTCCCAAATATAATTACCTTTGTCCTAATAAACAAAGGAAAGATGACAAAAGTTGGTTTATTATCGGATACGCATGGTTACTGGGATGAAAAGTACCTGCAATATTTTGAATCCTGCGATGAGATATGGCATGCCGGTGACATCGGTTCGCTGGAAGTGGCACAGAAGCTGGCGGTTTTCCGTCCCTTCCGGGCGGTGTACGGCAACGTCGACGGGCAGGAGATACGGCAGCTTTATCCGCAGATTCTCCGTTTCACGGTGGACGGGGCGGAAGTGCTGATGAAGCATATCGGCGGTTATCCCGGCAACTACGACCCTTCCGTCAAGGGCAGCATTCTGGTGCGTCCCCCCAAGCTGTTCATCAGCGGGCACTCGCATATACTGAAGGTGAAGTATGACAAGACGCTGGATGTGCTGCACATCAATCCGGGCGCTGCGGGCATTCAAGGTTTCCATAAGGTGCGTACGATGGTACGCTTTGCGGTTGATGGGGGAACGTTTAAAGATTTGGAGGTGATAGAACTTGCTGACCGATGATGTAGTTTGTTTATTTTCAATGGATTGTATTTACCGATTGTTTACACTATAGTGTAAAAGCCGTTACATGCTAATGTAAAGGTCGTTACGCTATTGGGTAAAGGCCGTTACACTATTTGGTAAAGGTCGTTACACGCTGAGGTAAAAAGCGTTTCATCAAGGGGTGACGGCCGTTACGCACTGAAGTAAGCAAAACAATGTACCGGAGTAAGCAAAGCAATGAAGTAAAAAGATGAAACCAAGCCTTCACTTAATCGAATTTTTCCATTATCTTTGTGCCCGAATAGCAAGTAGAGCCGTGGGGCATCGTCCTCCTTCTTATTTTATTCTCCATTTTGAAGTATCACCGAAAAAGAACTGAAATATGAAAGGAATTATTCTTGCAGGTGGCAGTGCCACTCGTCTCTATCCGTTGTCCAAGGCTATCTCCAAGCAGATAATGCCCGTCTACGACAAGCCGATGATATACTACCCGCTCTCTACACTGATGTTGGCGGGAATTCGCGAAGTGCTTATTATCTCTACTCCACGTGACTTACCCATGTTCCGCGAGCTGCTGGGAACCGGCGAAGAACTCGGTATGTCCTTTTCCTATAAGATACAAGAGAATCCCAACGGACTGGCACAAGCCTTTGTGCTGGGTGCAGAGTTCTTGGACGGTGGACCGGGCTGCCTTATTCTGGGCGACAACATGTTCTACGGTCAAGGCTTCTCCGCCATGCTGAAGCGTGCCGCTTCCATAGACAAGGGTGCCTGCATCTTTGGTTATTACGTCAAGGACCCCCGTGCCTACGGTGTAGTGGAGTTTGATGCCAACGGCAAAGCCGTCTCGCTGGAAGAAAAGCCTGCCAATCCTAAAAGCAACTATGCCGTCCCCGGACTGTACTTCTACGACTCCACCGTGACAGAGAAAGCCGCCTCCTTGAAGCCCTCTGCTCGCGGCGAATACGAAATTACCGACCTCAACCGTCTCTATCTGGACGAGGGCACGCTGAAAGTGGAGCTCTTCGGCCGTGGCTTTGCCTGGCTCGACACCGGCAATTGCGACAGCCTGCTGGAAGCCAGCAATTTTGTCGCCACCATCCAGAACCGTCAAGGCTTCCGCGTGAGCTGTATCGAAGAGATTGCCTGGCGCAAGGGCTGGATAGATGTAGACCAGCTGTATCGCTTGGGTGAACAGCTTGGCAAGACCGAATATGGCAAATACCTGATGGAACTGGCTGAATCGAAGCGATGACTCCCTTTGTTCCCCCCCTAAAAGAGAAGGAGAATAGTTCTCCTATAAAGGCTCGCTGACTTTAATTTTTAATTTATAATTTTTAATTCTCATGAAGACTTATCTCGTAACCGGTGCCGCCGGTTTTATCGGCGCCAACTATATTAAATACATCCTGGCAAAACATAATGATATTAAAGTGGTGATACTGGATGCCTTGACCTACGCAGGCAATCTGGGCACCATTGCCAATGACATTGACGACGAACGTTGCTTCTTTGTAAAAGGTGACATCTGCGACCGCGTGCTTGCCGACGAACTGTTTGCCAAGTATAAATTCGATTACGTAGTGAACTTTGCTGCCGAGAGCCACGTAGACCGTAGTATAGAGAATCCCCAGCTCTTCCTGATGACCAACATCCTGGGTACGCAAAACCTGCTCGATGCCGCCCGTCGTGCCTGGGTCACGGGCAAGGACGAGTCCGGTTATCCCACCTGGCGCAAAGGCGTCCGTTACCATCAGGTGTCTACCGACGAAGTTTACGGTTCACTTGGTGCCGAAGGCTACTTCACAGAGCAAACCCCGCTCTGCCCGCACAGCCCTTACAGCGCCAGCAAGACGAGTGCCGATATGGTGGTGATGGCCTATCACGACACCTATAAAATGCCCGTCACTATCACCCGCTGTTCCAACAACTACGGTCCTTATCACTTCCCCGAAAAGCTGATTCCGCTTATCATCAAGAATATTCTCGAAGGCAAGAACCTCCCCGTCTATGGCGACGGCAGCAACGTGCGTGACTGGCTCTACGTGGAAGACCACTGCAAAGCTATCGACCTGGTTGTCCGCGAGGGTGTGGAAGGCGAAGTCTACAACGTAGGCGGTCACAACGAAAAGACCAATCTTGAAATCGTGAAGCTGACTATTGCCACCGTCCGCCGCTTGATGGAGGAAGAACCCCGTTACCGTGCAGTGCTGAAGAAACAAGTAAAAGCCGCCGACGGCACGATTGACATCAGCTGGATAAACGAAGACCTTATCACCTTCGTCAAAGACCGCCTAGGTCACGACCAGCGTTATGCCATCGACCCCACAAAGATTACCAATGCCCTGAGCTGGTATCCGGAGACGAAGTTCGAGGTCGGCATCGTCAAGACCATTGAATGGTACCTAAACAACCAGCCGTGGGTGGAAGAAGTGACCAGCGGTGACTATCAGAAGTATTACGAACAGATGTATGGAGGTAGGGGTTAAGGT
>ULOU01000039.1_pt1 | contig 25571 bp, 39 predicted proteins | sample 1952821 | NCBI WGS metagenome assembly ULOU01 (sample SAMEA4835610, study PRJEB28245) | human gut metagenome | biome: gut microbiome; material: fecal sample | place: Denmark | collected 2008 | reverse complement strand
GTCCCATGCGGGACAGCCGGTTAGCGAGCTGCTGGCTTTTGCCGTACAAGTTGCCGGTTAAATCCAGACGGAACGATGCTTTTAAGTCTTTTACTACCATTTATATTTGTCTCTCAGTTTGTTCAAACGGTCAAAATACCGGATTATACGGGAAAGCGGCATGTTTAAGATGTCGCTTTCCGGGAAATGCAGGGTTCGAGCCGCTACCAACACCAGATCCAGCGTGTCATTATAGCGGCTGATTATCTCGCCCCAGGGCGTCCAGATTGGACTTCTCCCGCATTTCAATGTATTTTTCGGCCAAAAAGTCAAAATCGGCCGCCGAAAGCTTGTTAAATTCCGCAGGACTCAGCGGCATTTTGAGACTGCCTAGCTTGGTAATGATGAGACAGAGCATATTTCTGACGATTTTATCAGTCGGACACATCAGCACCGGGCCGTCCGGCGTCAGGAAAACTTCCCGGCTCCGCTCGTTTGCTTCAATAATGTCGCCGGCAGTGATGTCCCGTATTTCTACGTCTTTGTGAATCTCGGAACCGGTTTTTAAACCATCAGGTAAAGTAAAACTTAGTGTCATATAGCCTCCTATTTCAGGGGATTATTCCCCCGCAACAAGTTAATAAAATTTGTTCTGCGCCGGTCTTTTTTCGCAGGCGTACAGGGACGTACGGCAAGAAAAAGGAACAAGCAGGGCGGATTTTAGACCTTGCCCTCCGGGTCTGCCGGAATTCCGGCGGCTTCTTTGTCATCGGCCTTGCAAATATGTCCAATATTGTCTGCGGCCTCTTTCTCCAATCCGCCGGTTTCCGGCAGATTTCGGGAGGATAATCCCCTGAAACAGGAGGCTTAAGCTCCTGTTACGACCTCATTGGCCTTTTTGAAATTAAACTGAACTTCAAAGCCGCCGGTGACGACTTCCGGTTCTCCTTCCAGCCAGGCATGCGCGGCCGTATAGGTTTGTCCGGTATCGGTATCCCAAACCACGGTTACGTCATCCATGGCCTTGATTTTTTCAATCGACATGCCCGGGATAAGGTGGATTTTTCCTTTAACCCAGCCGCCTTTTGTCTGGGTAGTGTAACCCTGTCCGTTGTCTGTGGCGGTGCGGACTTTTCCGTTCAGCGAATAGCTGATTTCGGTCATGTCAAAACTGTCACCGTCCGCTTTCAGCGTTCCTTCGCCATATTTCATGTTAGGATTAGTCATTTAGCCTCCTTTATTGAATGAATTGCAGTTTACCGGCGACAATGCGCAGGTTGTTCATAATATTGGGCTGCAACAGCTGATTCAGGCGTTCGGTATCGTTACTGTCGCGCAGCGTTTGGATGGTATTCTTAAAGCTGCTGATGTCTTCCACCAAACCGGCCGCCAGCCAATCTTCAGCCAGCGCAATAATCTCGCCGGTCAAAACTTTCGGCGTAACCACTTTCTGGCCGGGCTGGACTTCGTAATCGTCATCCGCCAGCTTGTAACGCTGGAATTTCTGCTGAATACGCTCTTTCCAGGAATAGCGCAGATAAATGGCGGTCTGGGTGGTGGTCATGTCAAAATAGCTGTTATCCGTAGCGCCCACGCTGTTTTTGCGGTAAGTGGTCGCTTCGCGCTCAATCGCCGTATTGCCGTTGGCGTTGACAATAACCGTGGCAATGCCGGCCTCCAGCAGCATGTTGCGTTCTTCCGCCCGTAGCTCTTCTTTGGCCGGCAGGTCTCCGACCAATTCCAGACCGGCAATCTGCCGTGCCGGATCTTTCTGAAATTCGATAGCCGAAACGGCAGCGTAAGCGCTCGCGCGTTCTTCCGGCATATTCGGGCTTTTGTAGTCCATCATGACGCTGAAGCACTGATTGTTAACGCTTTCAACTTTGGTCAGCATCTCGTTTAACGTGCCTTTAAACACCATGTAAACCGAGCTTTCATTATTGACCATAGCCCCGAAACGGCGCGTGATTTCCTCCTTCAACAGCCGGATATTGGCGGCGTCAATATAAGAACTGACGATTGTCGGCGCATAAAAATCGCCGATGGCGGCAATCGTATCGGCCAGGCTGGCATTGCCGGCGCCTTTGGTCGACTGGGTAAAGGTCAGCTCCAGACCGGGGGCGGTCGTTTCGCCGTCATAATAGTTTAAGCGAATGTCAATGAAGTTTCCGGCTTCGCCTTTGTGTTTAGCAGTCAGGTTAATTTCCGTGTCTTTCTCGGAAACGGCGGCAGCAGTAACCGGCAGCATGACATCGGCGTTGATTTTGGCAATCAGCGCGCTGGTAATGTCGGCGGCGGTATCTTCTTCATTGATTGTCAGCCGGACTTCCCGGCCGCCGATCATCAGATACAGCATACCGGCCTGTACTTTGGTTGCGGTAACGGCCAAATGATAAACGGCGGCGGTGCCTTCCGTCTGTTCAACGGCAATAATGTATAGCTTGCTCTGCTTGTTGTTCTTAAACCATGCTGTGGCCATGCGATGCAGTTCCGAACCAAGGCCTGCCAGCGGAATGACCTGATCAGCGCTGGTAATCAGTCCGGAAATTTTATTGTATTCCAGCAAACCTTCCAGTTTCTGTCCGATCAGCAACCCGGCGGACGGCTTGCCCGACAAGCCCTGATTGGCCAAGCTGTTGTCGATTTCGCAATAAACGCCGGGAACTCTGGTCTGGGTAATTTCGTTAAAATCCATTTTATTTTCCTTTTTTAACAATTTTAAGGTCTTCTGCCGGGGCCTGAGCTGCCGGCTTTGGGGAAACGGCGGTAATAATTACCTCGTTGTCGCGTTGACGGCGGCGCCAGTAGATATTGTCTTCTACGGCTTCGCCCTGGGCGGAAAGAACGGTCATGTCCGGTTTGCGGACTTTCAGGCCGTCTTTTGCCGGTTTTACAAAAATTTTCATGGGTTACTCCTTGTTGACGTTAAATAAAACTTCATGCTGAGTCTGTCCGATTGTCCAATCGCCTTTGACGCGCAGAAAATCGTCCAGCGCCGCATAGGGCTTGTTTGAAGCCGGCTGGGTATAAAGTGTTTTGAAGCGCAATCCGAACATCGTCGTATAATATTTTTCAAGCCGGGCATTGATAATCGGCTTGGCTTCAATAAAAGCAAAAGGTTCAATCGGCAGCCCTAAGTCCTGTCGAATCAGTAATTTTTTAATATCGTTAATCAGCTGATACGCGCCGGCGTGATTAAGGGAACCCTCGCGGGCGGCGTTTTCCGATTTGTTGTTGCGGACATAGACAATCAGCGAAAAATAAGCGTTGACGTCTTTGCTGTTGTCTGCAGCGTCTTCTCCGCTGTAGGCAACCCAGACTGCCGGGCTGCGGGTTTTTAAGAGATGCGGGATATCATCGTCACCTTCGCCGGAATAAGAAGCGATAACCGGGATTTTATAACCTAAAACACCGCTGTTTACGGCCTTTTGCAGACGGTCGATAATTGCCTTTTCAATGGTTAAAATCGGGTTTTCAAAGCTCATGACAATGCTCCGTTAAGAAAATTTTCCACTCCCCGGCAAATATCGGCTTCGTCGCGCTTGGACAACCCCAGATACGGGCGGGCCGTAATTGTAACGGCTTTTTTGCTGGCCCAGCGACCGCCGATGTTAAACTTTAAGAAGTTTTTAACTTTGGCTTTGATGGTACCGCCGTATTGATGAATGGCCGCGTAAACCATTGCCGAACCGACTTCGGCATAATCTTTGGTCGCCTGACCGATAATGCTGCCGCAAAGATAACCGTGCAAAGTCAGAATCCTGCCGCCGCGTAAGTTAGGCTTCCACTTTTTGCCGTCCGGATCGCGTTCTTCTTCAAAACGCTGAACCGTGCTGCTTTCCAAGATGCCGGCGATATTGTCGTTAAGCTCTTCCCGGGCTTTGTCGTCCAAACCTTTGATGTTTTCAATATGCTTGTCCAGCTCTTCAAATTTTGCTCTGACGCCCATTTCAGAAGCCTTTCAACTGATTTTGCGAAAAATGGCGGACGGCGCTGCCGGAAAAAATAACGTCGCCCGCTTGTTCGGGGTTTTGTCCTGTTTCGGGATCGCCCAGGGTAACGACGCCTTTGGCTATATCCTTCAAAAAAGTCAGGTTGCGCTCATAAGTTTTTTCAAGTTCTTCGGGGATGACCTCCTTATACATAAAGTACCGGGCCATATCGCAGCAAATCCGTTTCAGGGCTGCCGGTACGGTGGACAAAGGCAGGGCATATTTGACCGCAACGTAGGAATTGATAAGCTCTTCGGCATCGGCCAGCGCCGTTTCGACAACCGTATCGTCAATGACTTCGTCTTCATTGCCGGCCAAGGCGACAACTTCCCGCTCGCCGAAACGCTTAATCAAATCATCTTTTATTGCATACATGCCCTGTATTCCTTATTCCTGAGTGTTTGCTTCCTGAGACTTTGCCATTTCGGCAATCGCCTGATCTTTCAGCTCTCCGGAAACCTTAAAGCCGACTTTGGCGCTTAAATTGGCAACATTGACTTTTTCTTTTGCCATTTCCAGCTCGGAAATTGCCGCCTTTACCTTGTCGAGGGCATCCTCCGGAACGGCCGGCGGCTGGCTGCCGCCTTCCATTCCTTTGACTTCGACGACCTGAACAATCAGATTTTTGCCGCTTTCGGCCATAATCTGTCCCAGCTGCTCATCGCTGAACTCATCGGCCGAATGCATGACTCCTTTGGCCGTATGGGCTATTCCGCCCCGGCGAAAGCCGTCTTTGGAGGCTGAAATAATCAGAGACTTTCCGGTGAAATCATATCCGTTAATGATTCTTGCCATGGTTTTCTCCCTGATTTAGGCCAGCCAAGGGGTGTCGAGTACTTCGACCAGGCCTTTGTTGGGGTTGTCCTGACCGTTGGCCAGTTTGTCGGCCGTAACGATTTTGTGAGCTTTGGCGCGCAGCTGCGGCGGAACGACCAGAATTGTCGGTTTAATGCCGAGCGGTTTGCCGTTGTCGCCCTTGAACGAGCACATAGCGGCATAGGCGGCTTCAAAGGTGGCATCAGTCAGGTCTTCCTTGGAGCAGTAAGCCATCTGCCAGAAACCGTATCCGGCATTGCCGCGGCCGTCTACACCATAGATAATTTGCCCGTCCATAAAGACATTGTCATCTTTTTCGCCGTCTTTCTTGACCAGACGGTAGTCTTTGCGTTTCTGATAAATCAACGGTTTGACCGGGCGGGAAGTATCCAGCAGATACCAGGCGGCATTGCTGCCGGTTTTGAAATTGGAAACCGAGACCGCTTTGCCGTCAACCAGTACCGGATGATCAGTGTCAAAAAAGTTTTGTCCGTCATAGCACAAGGTCGAGGTTCCGGCTTTCAACAGGTTAAACACAAGTTCGTCCGGATGTTTGGCCGCGGCATCGCCCATATTGGCAATCAACGGATTGTACAAACCGACATCGTCGTCTTCGATAGCCGTTTCGGGAATGGCGACGGTTCCTTCATACTTCTTGTTTTTGATAGGATAGTCATATTCTTTGATGTTTTGAATGACACGTTCGCCGATCCATTCGCGCAGGCCGAACGAGTTACCGAGCCATGGATAGGTGTTTGATGCCTTGGTGCTCGGAACCGTCATCGCAATTTTCTGATAATCGGTTTTGGCGCCGGCAAAAGCGTTCTGAAAAACGGTTTTAACGGCCGTATTCAGGGCTTTAATCGTTGCAGAATTTACAATCATGTTCTTTTTTCCTTAAAATTCGACCCAGACGCCGGAATCTTCGACCAGGAAGACTTTGCCGGCTTTGGATTTTGAGGTTGCGGTTTTGCAGACGGTGCAGCTGTCCTCAATGTAGCAGTCGCTGCCGATGTCTGCGGCGGACAAGGCGTCAGAACTTGAGTTCTGGTATTTGAAGCAGCCTTTTTTCATGGTGATTTTGTCGCCGTCAACTTCTTCAATTCGTCCGAAAGCTTTTAAGTCGGCAGCTGCGGTTGCAGCAACGACAACACCGGTGGCGTCCAAAACGCCGATTTCGCCTTCATAGACTTGCTCTTCGGCCTTAAGGGCAAAGACTGCCGTACGGCCTTTTCTTTCTTCTGCATTAAACTGCGGCATTGTCTTTCTCCTCTTTCAGGGTTTTCTTAAAGTCTTCGACAGAAATCCCCATAGCTTTGCAAACGGCCAGTTCTTCGCCGGTCAGGCTGCTTTCGGCAGCCGGCGGCGTACCGGTCGGGGCATCCGATTTGTTCAGGGACAACTGCGGCATTTTGGCAATAAAGTCGTTAAATGCTGCTTCTCCCAGGCTTTTATGAATAGCCAGGGCATTGTCTTTCAAAGCCGGAATCAGCTTGCCGTCGGCAATAGCCTGGCTTACGGCTGCTTCTGCCTTGTTGGCAGCAATCAGCTCTTTAAGTTTGCAGACTTCCTGGCTCAAATTTGCGTATTTGGTTGCGTCGACGCTTTCCGCCTTCTGTTTGTTGATGGCGGCAACGATAGATGTTTCATCAGCTGCGGCACCCAAAACGTCGGCGATTTTATTCAAAGAAACCTGTCCGCCGGCTGTTTTCAGCTGGGTAACGGCATCAATGACATCTTGTTCGCTGGCAGTTTCGGCCAAACCTAACAGCTGAATGAGTTTTGCAAGTAAATCCACTTGTTTGTCCTCCTCATTGTTAAGGTTAGATTTATTGAACGCTTGAAGTTCAAGGTTCGGGTAATTTGTCAGACCGGCGCAGGTCAAAGCGATAACGTTGCCTTGTTTGTCATGTGTGAAAACCGGTGACAAATAGCGGTATTCCCTGTCGGCAACGGCCTTTTCGGCGCGTTTCGTCCATTCGACTTTACCCCACAGCCCGTCTTTGCCCTTGTTGATGAGCTGCTTAATCCAGGCAGCTGCCGGAGCCGGTGCGCCGTTCTTGTCAGCAAAAAGGGTCTGATGTTCGTAGTCGATGACCAAATCCAGCTTGTCGGAATTGGAAGCGGGATTGTACCATTTCAGGGTGTTGGCAATGACGGCAGCCACGTCAAACATAGAGAATTTGCGGTCGTCGCGGCCTTTGATTTTGCCATAGGGGAGCAGCTGGACTTCCTCCGGGACGGAATTGTCCGGATTAAGTTCCAGCTGCAGGGAATTGATGGATATGTCAAAATGTGTATCGGTCATGCTGTCAACATAGGCCGATACGTACTATTTAAATAGACGGACAGGTGTCCGCGTTGATTTTATTTCGGGATTGATTTAAACAAAACCTAGTTAGGTTTTGTTATATGCGCGTGTACTTTTATTTTATACGTCAATTTTAAACGGGTTTTAAACGGTTTGTGGTTTGCCTTTTTAGACTTCATGTAACTTTATCCGAAAAAAACGTTTTCGATAAAAACAGGGGGATTTTTCGCGTTTTTCATTTTTCTTCCAAAAAAGTTGGTTCCGTTTCGGGAAGTTTGAAGATACGATTATTTTTTTCGGGCAGTATATCACAAAAAAAGGTGTCTATGTCTTGTTCTAAAAAAACTGCAACGTACCATAGCAGCGAGGCCGGTATTTTTTCGGCGCCTCGTTCAAATCTGTTTAAAAGCGGCTCGGATATTCCAAGTTTATCAGCAAACGCCTGCCTGCTTAAACAGGCTTTTGCCCGTATCAGAGCAATACGACGGCCTAAATAAATATCAATCGGGTTGGGAAGAGTCAAAAAATTTGCGGGCTGAATGTCTTCTTGAGAGCTGTTGTCTTGCATGAATAAAACTCCTTAAATTTCTCCACCTTTCAACTCCCAAAGGTGGAGGAGCTTTTCCTACTGCGAGACAGCAACAACTTATTTGTTACATAGTAACTTATTCGTTGTACTCCTCCGTCAGTTTGACGTACGAAGCAACAACGATTTTTCTACATAACTCATTGTTATATTATTCTCGCGGAAGGAAAATTCCGGTAGAATACATAATAATATCCGACAGCTGAGTTAAACCGTCGGATATTACTATAAAAGAAAAGGACTAAGAATCAATTAAAAAATTGTTTGATTTTGGACTTGTTTGCTTATATAATAAAAGTAACGGATATGTAAAACACGGTGAATCTCCCGGCCGTAGGACATTCTTTGAATGGCTCGCGTGTAGATGGAAGGGAGCTCTACTGCATATCCGTTAATTTATTTTAAACGATTTCCTTTGCCGAGCAGTCGTTTTATGTCTCGTTCTTTGACCAGATGATAGGTTAAGACAAAGATTTCATTTTTGTTTCTGGTGACCTTTACGGCCAGCCAATAACTTTTATCGGCGATTTTTTTAACGGAAACAACGGTTTTTTCCGTATCTTGAACCAAAATATCGTAATCTTGCAAAACTTTATTAATCTGCAGATAATCATCCAGTTGCAAATCCGGGTGGTGTTTCTGGTTTTTCAATAAGGTTTCATCAGACAGGCAGCAGACAACGGTTTCCGCTTTTAAGGCCTGTTTAATCCGGTCATCCACGACGCCCACTGCAAAATACCCCTGAGGATTTTTATAAAAATCAGCAAAATCATCGCTGCGCACAAGGCTGTTAATTGCAGTACGAGCGATGTCCGGATTAATTTTTTTAAGTTTTTCTGCCACTTGTTCACGCGCTTTTACCCTTAAATTGGCAATTCCGACATTGTAATCAAAGCCCGGAGCAATACCGACCGGAATGCGCTTGACCTCCCCGGTGGCTTTATTTTCCCAGTTTTGATAAGCGATTTCCGGTGATGAGGAAACACTCCAGCCGTTACGTCCAAGTTCTTCCCGGCTTAGCTGCTGCACGCTGCAGCGGCAATGCCAGCCGTTCGGCGGATAATGTGTCTGCCAAAAGGGATGATCAACCGGCAAAACCAAACCGTGCCACTGCCGGTGTGCCGCTCTGGTCTTTTCATCCAAAACGCAAACATAACGCAAATACGGCCGGGATTTTTTGCGCCGCTGGATCCGTTCCCATCTGCCGGCCGCGTAAGAGGTGCGAAGATTGGTGTCGTAAATGGTGCGCAGCCGGCGCGGCGAACCGAGCTGAACGCCGTCATCCGCCTTGCCCCACCAGCCTTTTTCCTGCAATATCGGCGTCAACCTGTCCTGAAAAGTCTTCAGCGTGCTGCCGTCGGCAATGGCTTTGACGACTTCATCGTAAACATCATTAATAATGTCGGCATAAGTTGAACGGGCGACCGTAAAGTAGCGGGCATGTTCGCCGTGCCAGAGGTCTGTCCAATGGTCGGTCGGTTTCAGCTTTTTACGCTGCAAAAAAGCCAGCACCTCTTTGGGAATAAAGTTATTCGCCATTGCCGCCCCCGATTAAGCGGGCCGCCATAGAGTTTTTAGCCAGGCTTTCCGTCAGTTCGTCTGGGGAAACATCCAGCTCGGCCAGCTCCGACTTCAAGTCTTCCAGGCTCTTGCCCTCTTTCAACAGCCGGGCAATCAGTTCTTCGATTTTCTTTTTGACCGGTTCGACTTTCGGCTGCCAGTCCTTTAATTCGTCGTCGCCCAAGTCGTCAATAAAGTCGTTGACCGGCTGTTTAACTGCGGCTGAAGACTTGTTTAACGCCTGATTAAATGTCGGAAGCTGGGAAAATCCGTTAATTTGTCCGAAAACGTCCTCTTCGTCTTCCGGAGCGTTTAACCCGAGCTTAGCCCGCATTTGTTTTGCCGAAACGGTAAAGCCGTACGGCAGCAGCCGGGCAACGCTTTCGGTCAGTTTTGACGTGTCTTCGGTTTCCGGGTTGCCGATATGCAGCTTCGGATAAGCCTTTTGCGGCCCGAAATTAAGTTCAATCATCGGCCGGATCAGATCACGGTTTAAGACGGCGGCCAGCTGGCGGGCGTCAGAATTGGCAATATCCATCCGTACTTCATTGTGTTCTTTGCTCACCGCATGTCCGCCGGAAATGGCGTCGGTGGTTGTGGTCTGGCCCAGAACAATCTTGGAAATAGCTTGATCATAATAGGCCGCATGGTCTTTGAAGGCTGCGCCGCCGGCGCTGGTTTCGTTCTTAATAAACTCAATCATCATGTCCTGAGGGACGACGGCAGCCGCATCGGCACCGAGATTGAGAACCGCCTTTAAAAGGTTGCGTTTGTCTTTTTCTGTGGCATTTTTGCCGTATTTGCCGACCCTGAGCGGGTGGCCGTAGACTTCCAGGAAAGAAATCCAGTTTTTAAGCGAAAAGTTTTTGAACAAGTATGCCCAGGCAACGCCGCGAATCAATCCGCCCCGGATATCCAGCCCGGATTTGGCTTTGATTGTCGTATAGATGTATTTAAAAGGTGCCAGTTCCTTATAGCCGCCTTCCACTTTCAACAAAGGTTTTGATAAGTCATTCTGCTGAAAGGCAATCCAGCGCGGGTCAACCCAGTTTAAAGATTTCGGCATCCATTGGCTGCTTGAGGTTTCCCAGACAATTTCGGTAACCGAAAAACCTTTGCCTACCGCGTCCAGCATATCAAAAATTTCGCTTTCCAATGTATCACGGGTTAAAAAGCTTTTAACAAAATCGGCCTGAGCGGTTGCTGTCGGCGTGTCATCGGCCGGTTCAACCGAGATGTCCAGCTGCGCAACGGTACGTTTGCGGGCGTTTAAGACGGTTTGATACTGGAGGTCTTTTTCTTCGATTTCTTCGGCAAGTTCCATTAACTCTAAAATGTCGCCTTCGCCGGATTCTCTTAAAATCCGGGCCAGCTTTACCGGTGTCAGATTAGTGCCGGGGTTGGAACTCAGCTGGTCGCGGATGCCGAATATAGGCCTACTGGCCTCGGCAGAAGTCAACAACATCTTATTTAAATAGCTTTTAATCACATCAAACATCAGTAGGTTCCTTCGGCAAATTTAAAATTGTTTTCTTCATCATCGTCATCAGCCAAATCTTTGGCCGTCAGGCAGCCTTCATAAACCGGAACGCCTTCCTTGCTCATGGCATAAATTCCCAAAACAAAAGCAATGCAGCTGTCGCCGTGCCGCTTGTTGCCGTGTTCGTCTTTTGTCCGGATCTCGGCCACTGTCGGCACGCCTTTTGTCAGTTTGACCACCTTAAAATCGTTCAGAATGTTGGCGTTTCGCGGCAGGCTGACCCGCTTTTCTTCAAAATAGGCCTTGGCGCGCGGCATGTTCTGACTATACCATTGTGTGGACAGCATCACTCCTTCAACCGCGGCGGCGCCGTATTTTTGGCAGGCAACTTCCGCCAGATAGGAACCGTTGCCGCGGGCGTCATAGGCGGAAAACCGGAAAAGCGGCAGATGTGACGTGATATAATCGGCAATCTGCCATTGCTGCTCGTGGGGCATATTGCGGATTTCGAGAACAAACGCCGTTTTAAGATTTAAGCCGGCATCCTCCTGAAGCACCGCACAAACCGACAGGTCGCCGGAACGTCCGAAGTCGTAACCGAAGCCTGAAGCCAGATTCGGGTTCATTTTTTCAATGACCGGCTGAAGATTGTCTTTTATCCAATCGTTAATAAATTCAACCCTTTCAGCCGACGGTGCGGCGGTAAATTCAGGCTTAACCGCCAGTTCCAGAACCGGAATGTCCGGCTGCATACATTGTTCGACAATTAAGCGGCTGAAATAATTTCCAGATCCGTTGGCCGGAATGCAGTCCAGCTCTTCCGCCGCGCTGTCGCCGTAAAATTTGTAAATGTCGGCTTTCCACTGGTCTTCGGCTGCCTGGCTCCATTCTTTGCCCTGTTTTTGACAAATCCGCTTATAAAGCCCCTGGCGCAGCGCGTCGTCAAAGGTGCAGCGCAGCAGCTTGTAGGGGCTTTTGCCGGCCCGGATGTCTTTTATCAGGTCGTTGAAAGGGTTGTCTTCGCCGTTGTGCGTGGAGATAATTAAGACCTGTCCGCCCCAGATAAGCAGCGCGAAAGCCGCTTTTAACACCTCTTTTAAATCATCGTGGAAAGCAGCCTCGTCGATAATGACAAAACCCTGTTTACCGCGCAGCGCCCGGGCAACTGACGGCAAAGCGACAACTTCTTTGCCGTTGGCAAAGGTAACCCTGAAAGCCTTGATGTCTTTGTCCGGGTTGTCCGGATCTTTGAAAACGTATTCCTCGGCTTCGGAACAGGCTTCGCCGATTTTCTTGGCCCATTCGCCGACATATTGAATAAATTCACGGGCCATCTCAAAGTCATAGCCCATATAATAAGTATTTTGTGCATTTTCGGCCGGAGAGGTAACAAACACGGCTACCGCGGCCGCCGCCCAGGAATAACCGGTACGGCGTGACTTTTCAACGACGGTAACTGGTGAGGTCAAAGCCGTTGTGCTTAAAAGCTGTTGATAATATAAAAAAACTTTGTCCGCCTGAAACTCTTCCATTTTTAGACAATCCCGAAAATCTCGCGTTTGATGAAATCAAGGTTTTCTGCCGAAATGCCTTTTTTCTTGCCGGCCTTGTCAACAACCTGCGCGGCTTTCTCGGCAAATTCTTTGCGGAGCTGGATGACGTTTTCAACGTTTTGTTTTGAAGCTTGAACCAGTTTTTGCAGGGATGAGGCCATAAAAAAGGCGTCTTTGCTGTCCATGGTAATGGTTTCGCCGTCATTATTGACCATCATTTTTAAAATGAGCGAGTGCATCAGCTCAATATTGACCTGACTGACTTTGTTTTCGCCTTCGTCTCCAAAGTTCTTGGCCAAGGCTTCGGCCACAATCCGCGACTGGCGGATTGACTTTGAAACTTCTTCAAGCTGTTTACAATGGCGACCAAGCGCCGAACGCGACACGTCAACGTCCAGTTCTTTGAGCTTTTCTAAAATCTCATCAATGGTTTTGCCTGCTTGGCGCAGCTGGCCGATTTTTTCCCTGATTTCGGAAGGCAGGCGGTCGATGCTTGAATTTCTGGCCATTATAGCCTCCTTATTCAGGTCTGGGCTTTTTAACGCCCGGCACGGTTGCCCGGCCGCGGGCGACATCTTCGCCGCGGGCAGTCAGACGCGCAACGGTAACCCGGCCGTCAAGCGGTTTCTCGACCGTAATCAGCCCCAGTTCCGCCAAAAAGGCAAAATCTGCCCAGATAACCTCGCGGCTGACACCGTGGCCGATTTCTCCCAAAGCCGTTTGCATAACGCTGTCGTTCAGGCTGTAGTCGTTGTCTTCTGCCAAAAAACGAAGCTCTGCAAGGCGGCGGTCTTCTGCTATGAAATCACGATAAGCCATTGTTATTTATCCTTACTCATTAAATAGTCCTGCTGGCGATCAAGAATTTTTTCAACACGCTGCAAAATTGCCTTTTGCTCATTTTGAACGCCTGCCATGTGTTCTATTGTCATCTGCATTTTATGGAAGTCTTTAAGCCCGGGCATATCGGCAACTTTCTGTTCGATTCTGTCGACACGGACAGAAACAGCTTTGACATCTTCTTTGGTTGCAAAACGTTTTTTTAGGCTCCACCATATCCACCCGCAAAAACCGCTTAAAATCCAAATCAGAAAATTTGAGTTGCTTTGTACAAAATCAACGATTGCCACGCTCTGCCTCCTCCTGACAATCAACACACAATTTCACGCCCGGTACGGCTTTGCGGCGTTCCGGCGGAATAGGCGCGCCGCAGATTGCGCATTTATGCCGGCTTCTCAAGGCACGATGCCGCTGTTTGCGGCATTCGGCCAGAGCTGAACTGTTAAATGCGGCAATTTCCGCGGTTGCCAAATCCACAACATCAACCACGTTATTTTCCTTTTAATGCGGTATAAACACCAAACAAGCTGCCGATGGCGGCGCCGATTGAGGCCAGATTGTCGGTAATGACCGACTGTGTGTCGGCAGAAATATCAATACCGCAGAAGCTCAAGATGCCGCAGACAACGGCAACAACGGAACCGATGACCGTCTTGTTCTTCCAGAAAGGGGTTTCGGTTTGGTTTTCAGACATAACATCCTCCTTGGTTAAGTTAATAAGTAAATAAAGCTGCTTTCAGGTCGGTATAATCAGAACGGCGGTCTAAATGAATAAAGGTTTTGGCAATGCCGATACTCCAGCCCAGCTTGAGGGCTGTACTTAAAAGTTTTCGGTCATATTCGGCGCCCCGGCGTACAACATCAACGGCGCAGGTTCCGGGGACTTTCCACTTGATATTTTCGGTCAGATGAAAAGAACCGGCATTGCCGCCCTCCCGCCGGTTGTGTTCGCTGCAGCGGCAGCAGGAACTTAAAGTCATCGGCAGCCCCAGCTCAAGGCGCAGCTCTTTTAATTTATCCGCAAAACCTGGAGCAAGTTTCAAAATGCCGCAATGGCGGCAGGCCAGTTCGTTGTCGGTAAAAAGAATTTTGCCTTGAGCTGATTCAATCATGTTGTCCTCTGTTCTGTTATAAAGCCCGGTATGCGCTTATCTTAACCAAACAGCAGAATAAACGACAGCGGACAGGTGTCCGCATTGTCTTTAATATGTATTTAATGATAATTAAATACATACCTTTACTCTCAGAGTCATTTCTGATATAAAGAAAAAAACTTTTAGGAAAAAACAATGTTCAAAGCTTTATTTCTGCTTGCTTTGGCCGCTTTCTTCTTTATTTTGGGCGGCTTTGGCGAAAATGTTCCCGACAAACCGTTTCCGATTATTTATAACAGTACGGCGGATGAAGAAAAATCTCCGGATTATGACCCCGACAAATTTAAAACACCGTTTAACCTGTTGCGACAGGCTTGTCCGAAACTGTTTTTACAAGCCGGGGACGATGTTAAAAGCGCTACGGCTCACTCATCCCCGGCCATGCCGTATATGATGGAACAGAAAGGCTGGGACAAAATGATTGAAGTTAAAATTGTGCTTAAAGACCGGTTAAATACCATTTCAAAAAGCTATAACGCTAACGGTCATACTTTATATTATTATATCGGCCGGGGCGGCGTCTTTACCGATAAGCGCTTGGCGCAGCAGCTCTGCGGCTGGCCGGTATCGGAAAACGGCGATTCTATGTTTAAGAAAGTTGATGGAATGTAAAAAAAAGGCCGTTCAAACGGCCTTTTTTGTGAAAAACTCCTGAATTGTCAGGCGCGGAACACTTAATAAAGAATTAACCGGTTCATACGGAAGAACTTCAACATGCTTTAATGTGGGGTTGAACAAAACAAATACTTTCTCTGTTTTGATGCCGTGATGAAAAAAAATCCGGTAACTTTTACTTTCAGCATAATCAAAAAGTTTTTCGATTTCCTGTTTAGCTGTGTCGGCTTCGTCCAGAATGACAATAAAAGCATTCTTTTTAATTTCTGTGATTAATTTTGTGTTCATCAAAACATTTCCTTTCTAAAAATTCTGCCTTCTTGCCTTTGTTGAACTCCGACAACGGCCGAAAATATCCCATAACCCGCGTCCAAATCTCACATGGCTGACGCTCGGCGTCGGATAATTCCGTCACCGGAATTTGCCCTGCGGGCATTTGTTCAATATTTAACTTCATTATTATTTTGTCCTTCTTGCTGCTTTTTGTTGCCACTGTTCATAATATGTCGGTTTGCGAAATAGGTCTTTTATAGTATAAAACCCAAGAGGTTCCTCAATTTCCCCAAACATTAACTCAAAAACTTTTGCCGCGGCGGCCTTAGCTCTTTGTTGGCGTTCTTTTGTTTCCGGACGGATATAATCACTAATAACATAATATTCTTTCATCTTAGTGCTCCGCAATAATCATATATTCCAGCCGGTCAATATCGCCAGTTCGGCGATAATCCCAGTTAATTTGGTCTTTATTCATAACCGCCTTCATCATTGCTTCGGCTTCATCCATAGCCTCGATTTCTATTTCACCCCTGATTCGAGAGTGTTCCACGGCTTTGACTTGAATTACAAATCGTTTTTTTCATTTTCTTTCCTTTCTTGTTCTTCAATATATGAAATGAGTGGTAAGTCTAAATAATTCTTTTCTTTGACCCGCCGAACCGTCCGTTCGTGAATATCCAATTCCGCGGCAATGGTGTTGCTGGACAATCCCTGTTCGAGCATTTTGGCAGCCAGAACTTTTTTGCGTCCCATTCCCTTAAAATGTCCCATAGGAATTAAAATGTCTCCGGTTCCAAATTCTAAACTTAGTTTTTTTGCCAACGGCATGCCGATAATGTGTACTAACTGGCATTTTTCCGTCGGTTTTTTGGGAATGCTGATTTTGGTTCCGCCGCGCTCTTTAACCAGTTGCAGGGTGGCTGCTGTCCCGATAACGTTTTCAATATCAGCCAGGATTCCGGTAAAATTACTCATGGCAGCTCCTTTTGCTTTCTTCGCGGGCTATCCATTTCTTCAGACACTCGATAATCCGTTGCGCCCAGCTTTCTTCCAAAAATTGAGCCGAACTGCGTTTGCCTTTCGTCATCCGGCTGACCCATTTGTCCAGTTCAACCAGATTTGTCGATTTAACGACGCCCATATCCTGAAGCTGCCCCCATAATGCGTAGATTTTTTGTAAATCAAAGCGACCGGTTGGAACTTTGCGGTAGCGTTTGATATTTTTATTTTGTTTCCAGCCTTTTTCTTCAAATGTTTTGACAACCTTTTCTAATTGCCTGTCGGTGCACTTGGCCGCGCTGTCTTTGCCGGTTGTTTGCAAAATGATACTGCGGTAGGTGTCATCGTCCAATCCCAGCTGTTTCTTGGCTAAGTGAATTTTGGCCAGGTTGGTATTACGCTGATTTTTCATTAAACCTCTCCGAAATGCCAACGCTCCAAAACTCCGGAGGCAAAACTTCTCCGGCAAAAATTCGTTCTGCCGGGATAATCTGGGTTAAAATTTCCAATGCCTCAGCTTCATTTTTCAAATTACGGATTCCGAATTTTGCAAAAACGCCGTCGTAAACAGGCTCGGCCGGGCCGGTCAGGTGCAGCTTTTTATCCTGCCAGGCTACCGGTACGCCGTCCGGGAAATCGGCAACGGCAATAAAACGGTTACCAAGCAGCTTTTGAAAAGATGCGACTTTATCCTGTGATAAAAAGCCGATAATACTTGCATTTGTCATTTTATAATCCTTTCAACCTGGCTCATCAGTACAGGGTGGTTAATCTCCTGTAGACGGCGGATAACAGCCTCGGACTGAAATCCGCCGTTTCGCCTGTGTTGACCTTTTTATTTGGAGTTAGGCGGCGAAAGGTTACAAATCGGCAGCAATGTCCAGCGGAATGGCTTTATACACCTCAGTATCGCCAACACGCTCATAAACTCTGATATAGCTTTTGGAGTAGGCGACATTCATACTGTCTATAATGGCCTGTTTTGCCCGTAACCATTTTTCATCATTAATATTATAATGTAATAGACTGTATATCTTTGAGAATGATAAGTTTCCTTGTTTGTCAGTTTCAAAGGCGTAATTAACCAGGCTGACCAGCTTTGGATCGGCACCTTGGCCCCACTCAAGAATGCATTCCTTAAACAGGGCTTCGGCGGACTTGGCGGCTTCGTTAAAAACGATGCGGTCGGCAAAAGAACGCATGACTTTATATTTGCCGTCAAAGCTGTAAAGCGTCAGATTGCCTTTTTTGCCGCCCAGCTTGGCCTGATATTTTTCGGCAACGATTTCCTCAAGTTCGGAAATGTCCTGCATAGATTTAACCTTACAGTCTTTCAGCACTTCATGGCTTTTCTTAAAGCGCTCAACAATGATTTTGACCGTCTGGTCGCGCAGCTGGTCTTGCGGCTTGACCATGGATTTGGGAATTAGCCGGCCTTTGGCATCTTGCATATAGTCGTTTTCGTTAATTTCATTCATGTTTCTCTCCTATATATCCAAAGCGCGGCGGTAGGTTTCGAGCAAGGTTTCCTGTTCGTCCCGGTCGGCGGCGTTCATTTTGCGCAGCTTAATAATGGTACGCATAATTTTGACGTCAAAGCCGGCTGATTTGGCTTCGGCAAACACGTCGCGGATATCGCTTGAGAGGGCTTTTTGCTCCTCTTCCAGACGTTCAATGCGCTCAATCAAGCTTCTTAATCTGTCAACGGCCAAGCCGCCGACTTCTGTATCTGACATTGTTTTTCTCCTATGCTGTTTCTTGAAAATCTTCATAAATCGGGTGTTCCGGGGTTCTTTGAACAAGAGTTGTCTGTTCAAGCGTCTTCAGGCTGTCGGTCAGACATTGCAAATTGACTTTGACGCAATCCAAAACATGCGAAAGTTGTTCCGCTTTATGCTGAAGGTCTCTGATAGAATTGGTTAAATTCTGGGCATCCTGTGATAACATTATTGTTCTCCTTGTCTTTTATTAAAATTACAATTACGGCAGGCTCTAAAAAGTCTGATTTTGTTAGGGTTTCCTGAGCCACAAAAAGGCCGGGACTGATTTTCCAGACATTCTCGGATAAGAATTGTTCCGAAAACCGGGCATTCATGGCTGCCGTTCATAAGATTGGCACGAACGGCAGCTTCAACATTCTCAATCGTGCCGGGATAAATGTTTTTTAATACCTGGCTGATAGCGGCAGACGATTTGCCGATTTTCTGGGCTATTTTATTTTGCGAGCTTTTGTCTGCCTCTGATGCCAAAACTTCGATCCAGTCCGGCATATTTTCGCCCCAATGTTGTTTTGCGGTTTCTATTGCAGACATATCAAGCCTCCTCACTTGTCCAGACAACTTTGTCAAGGTTAGGGTCATAGACCTGTCGAATTCGCTGAATTTGTGGCGCTTGAATGCCCTTGTTCATAGCGAGATTAAGATGATATGTCTTTTCCTGGTTTCTTTTGGTTAAGTATCCGGCTTTTTTCAGGCAATTAAGATAATGGTCGGTCGCGGTAAGAGACACCGGATCATCGTCCTGCGATGCCGTCGCAACAACGTCTTTTAACGTGAACGTCTTTAGGATACGAACTGCGCGCCATATCCGCGATTGATGTGTGTCCTCAATCAATTTGCCGCTTTTGCTGACAACCGGAGCTGTGGCGCCCATATCTTTTATTAAAGTATAGACATTGGTTCTTAAACAGCCCTTATCTTTTTGATAAACGGCTTCCTTGCTCAATATCTGCGCCTTTTCTAAGACGGTCAGATAAGAGAATATGGTTCTGTTTATTACTTTTGTCCGGTCTTCAATATCCCTAACGGTGAAAGTTTTTAGTTCGCGGATAACTTTCCAAATCAATTTACGATTTTTGGGTGCAACGCTGACTGGCTTTCTTCCTGTATTAAGCATTATGATAACCTCCGGATTGCAGGGGCTTCCCCTTTGATTAATTCACGTTTTCCCCAACTGATCAGGTCAACGGTATTTTTTCCCTCCGACAAAACGGTATCCTGAATTTTGTTGAGATTTACGACAATACGACGGACACGCCCTTCAGATATTTTCCAAACTTTTTCCAGCAGGTCATCGCCGATTTTTACCTTGTCACAATAAAGCGTCCGGAGTTTTACGGCATCTTCCATACTGGCCGGCAGAGCAGCAATCCAGTCCAATATACGGTTATGAAAACGTTCTTCCCGGGACAGCTTGGACGGCAGCATTTCTTCGCCGATTAAGATAATCGGCGCTTCCGAATTATCGTAAATGTCACGGGTTAAAGCCATTAGGCCTTTACAATCGACGCAATAGTCAAATTCATCAATGATCAACGGTTTGCCGGAACAGGAAAGTTCTTCACAAACCTGATCAAACATTTCAGCCGTTGTTCTTTTTGCGGGAATGCCCATTTCATCAAGAATCGCCTGCAGCATGGTTTTTCTTGTCCAAATAGCTTTGGCCGATACAAAATAGGCCTTTAGGTTAGCTGCAGCATAGCTGGACGCCATTGTCTTTCCATATCCGCTCGGGCCGTGAACAACGACAAGGCCGGGCAGGTATTCGGGACGGTTCATTGCCTTTTTTATCGCTAATAATATGATTGCTACATTTTGAAGAGCAGCAATATTATTGACTCTTTGCGTAAGTTCTTGCATTATTACAATCCTCTATAATTAATACGGTTATAGTGTCAGGAGGGTCTATTGGCGTAGCACTCCTGAATTTTGCGGCTGTTCGTAAGCTGCAACTTGCGAACAGCTTTTTTTACATGGCTCCCAATCCCATTTCCTCTAATGTTTCTTGTGTATGGAACTCGGAGGATTCCTTGTAATTGGCATAAAAATTTCTTTCATCGGTCGTTAAACGGTCTCCTTTTAAGAAACGCTCGTTTAATTCTTTCCAGTGTTTATATTTTTCTCTGGCCAGAATAGTTGCCGGCATACTGATGACATTGTCATTTTGGGCTTTTTCGACCTTTGCAATAATGGCTTGTTCCTCAATCGTTAAATCTCGACCTGTCGGCAGTTCCTGGCGGGCTTTTAATATGTTTTCCGCCTCTTTTAAGAATTGAGATTCATAAGAAACCTCAGGTTTGGGGAAAGCCAAAATATCAGGGTTGTTTTCAATTTTTTGATTAACGATTTCCTGAGCCAGATTTTTGACCATATATTTTTTGCTGTAATCCTTGACAATTTTCTTGCTTTCCGAGATTAAACGTTTCTGCAGGTGCTTTTTAGCTGTTGCAACTTCAGCCCTTGAAATTCCGGCGCGTTCGTAACAGAAAGCCTCGCAGATAAATTTACCTTCCAAGGTAAAAACGTAAATTTTTCCCCATTCCGATTCGGAATAAAGAACTTTAACCTGCTTTCCGGTGTATAAGGCCAAATCGTGGCTGTCATAATAAGCGTTATCAATGGCAATACCTTTTTTCGTGACGGTTCTTAATCCGTCGCCGCTGGTCGGAGACAGCAGGATATCAAGAGCGCGTTCGTTTCCGATGCGGCGGACTTCTCCGGCATAATTATCAATCATTGACTGCGGTGTTTTGCCATTTAAACCCCGGTGCGGCTCCTGCATGTAATAGTTTTTTACCCAATTATCGCAAAATTCCTGTAACTGTTCCGCAGATAAATACTCTGCTGTCCGGTTTTTGGCTTTGCCCATGATGTGGTCGGCAAAAGACTTACGGGCCTCAATGTTTTTACGATCACTGACATTATGTCCGATATAACCGGGAAGCATTTCTAAAACATCGTGTGAAAAGGTCTTAAATACCCGTTCAATATGCGGTTTTCCTTCAGGCGTAAACGGTTGACAGAATATCTGCTTTATTTCCAGACTCTCAAAAACCCGGCGCATGTGTTTTGACGCGTAGTCAGCGCCATTATCTGTTTTGACCTCTTCCGGGACGCCCCATTCAAGCAGACAGGCGCGTGTTATAGAGGTTACGGCCTGGGAGTTTGAAGAGTTGGAAACAAGAAGTTTTAAACGCCGAGAGTAAACATCAATGACGCCGACAATATTGTGACGGGAACCATCGTCCAGCATTATGTCGGTCGGCGTACTATCAAATTCCCAACGCTGATTAAGGCGGACAATTTTTTCAGACTGGGAACCTGCTGCCGCCTGAAATTTATTGCGCCAGGCGTCTGGATTTTTAATGGCGAGAAGCAAGGATGCGTTTTCACTTTTCCATTTAAGAACCCAGTTTCTGATTGTTTTGTAAGATGGAACATTATCCCAGCCAAATTTTGTGCGTAATGCACGCATAATTAATTTGCTGCTGATATCTGGGTTATAATAAATTAACCCTAAAATGAGTTCTTTTAATTCCGGTCTGGCTTCAATTTTGCTTGCACCTTTCCGGTTGCCGTAATTATCCGCCAATCCGGCAAGACCCATTGTCTCGTAGTTTTTTTCCCAGTCAAAAAGAGTCCTGACACTAATTGTGCCGGTAACTGCCCTTACAGAACTGTCTGACAGTATTGTTTTATCATTAAATTGTTTGCAGAACTCTTGTCTGGCTTGCGTATTAGACAAGGTTGACTGCTTTTTGAAAGCTGAAAATTCCTGAACAATCTTTTCTTTTATTTCTGCCTTTTGAATTTGTGCATCATTTAGCTTTAGCAAATTAGCTAAAGATTTTTCTTTTCCTTCCTGTAAGGTTTCATTTTTTATGCTCTGGCTTTTTTGAATCAGTTCGGCTCTGACATTGGACGGAAGATCATCAATATAATATTCTTTTCCTCCGCCTCTTCCTTTTCTGGAACGAAAAGGCCAGTTTTCTTTTTGGGCTTTAAGGTTAATCAACCGTTTGCAGCTAGGAAGAGATGTTAAGTGTAAATTTTCCAGCTCAGTGGCGCTAAAATAATTTTTCATTATTTAGCCTCCTTGTAACGCTCGGGAAAAAGCTCTTCGACGGGAACATTTAACGCTTTGGCTAAAGCGCGTTCGCCGGCGGGAAAGGGCTTAACTAGAGCGGTTCTTATTCCGCCGGCAGAAATGTCGGCGTCTAAGGCGGCTTTAGTGAAGTTTGAACCTCTTTTTATAAGCTCAATTTTTATTTTGTCCTTGTCCCACATTGTAAATCTCTTATTAAATTTTTCTTTAAATTTCCGTTTTTTATGCTACCATTAGCGAAACGATAATTAACATTAGTGCAATATTTTGCACCAGTCAAGAAAAATTTTGCACTTTGGTGCAATTTTTATAGGATGTTGCATGACAATAGGCGAAAGATTGAAAAAAGTCCGGGAAACTCTAGGGTTTTCTCAAGAGGCAATGGCTAAATTTATAAAATGCAGTCCGCGTTCGTGGAAAGGCTATGAGAGTAATTCTAGCGTGCCAGGAGGGGATATTTTAGCAAATCTCGCCAACGCTGGAATTGATACTAATTGGATTTTAAGCGGAAATGTCAGCAAAAGTGAAAATTCGATTGATATATATGATGTAGAATTTTCGGCCGGCTGTGGTTCTTTCATTACGGAAGAAAATATAGTGTCCAGCCTTGTTCTTCCTGAAGATTTTTTTGATATTTACGAAGTTCCCAAAAAATATGCCGTGGGAATAAAAGTTCGTGGCGATTCTATGCAGCCAAAGCTATTTGACCAGGATATTGTTATTTTAGATACAAGCATCAAAGGATTTATTAATGATGATATGTACGCCTTTGAATATGATGGAGGCTGCTTCATTAAAAAACTTCAGTTGACGGGTCGTAAATTAAAAGCCGTTTCATTAAACCCAGAATATGAACCGTGGGTTATTGAACATGAAGAATTGCTTCATGTTGTTGGCAAAGTTAAAGCGGCAATTTGCAAAGTTTAAATTGTCTAAAATTCGTTTAAAAAGAATCCCGGTTCATTGTTAACCGGGATTTAAAAACATCCTTTTTAAATCCCAGTTTAATTCATGTGTAAATGTGGCTTAAACTTTTATATTGTTAATTTTGCTTGTTTTTTTGCGCTTTGTGATGCAACAGCATTTTACTTGTTGCAAAAGCATTTTGTATCTCAAAGTTTTTTTGTGATTTAATATAAAGCCGTTCAAATGAGTTATAAATACTGTTTTAAATGGCCTCTAAATGGCTCTCTATAACGTTTTTTTATAAATCTATCCCGATATATCCCGGAAAATCCCGGACAATCCCAGAGTCTCAGTTAGGCAGAACCATGTTTCTCCTTACAAATGTCGTCAAAAATGACCGGAATTTCGCGCTTAAGGGTGCCAAGCAGCATTTTCATAACTTCCTGAACCGTAGGGTGAGCCGCCGGGGCGCAGCGCAGTTTGAAAATATGCCGCCATTCACGCAGATTAGCTGTCATAATTACGTCGGCCTTAATTGAATGGGGCAGCAGCATGCGCAGTTGATCCGGTTTGCAACCGAGTTCTGCCATGGCATTATAATTCTTTTCAATGGTTTCCATTGTGCTGAGCCAAATCTGATATTCCAGCGTTCCTTCCTTGATATGGCAGGGCTTCATCACCGTCAGTTCATTGCCGAATTTTCCTTTGGAATAATTGCAGTAACGGGTGCTTTCAATCGCATAGGAAACATGGCGGTGGCGGGTCAAATCTTTATAAACGCCCATATCGCAGGTGAGTTTCACCGTGAGGTTATAATGTTCAATCATCGCCTCATGTCCGAGCTCCAAAAGTTTGCGAACCATCTGCCGTGCGGAATCCGCGGTAATTTTGTCTTCGCTTTTATAACAGTTGCGGGCGCATAATTCGAGATGTTTAAGAATGGCGTCTCCGTCCAGCGGAGTCAGCACTTCTACTTTCGGGGCTGCGATTTTTACCATTGTCTGTCCTTTCAGTTAACAACCTGCAAACAGGATAAGAGGGCAGCCTGCTTGAGTCCAGTTTTAAAGAAAAGTTATGCTATGGAATCATTTTAGTGTTTTATTTAATCTTCCCGGATATGATAAACCGAAAACCGGTCAGAAAGGAAGGAAAAGCGATGACCCGCCGTTTGAAACTTATTTTGCTGGCTGCCGTGTTTATCGGCGGTTTTGCCAGCCTTTCGCTGGAGCTGATTGTCTTGCGCCAGTTGAGCAGCTTTGTCGGCGCCACGGCAGTGACCGCATCAATCGTCATCGGCGTGATTATGGCTTTTATGTCGCTGGGGTATTATGCCGGTTCGGTTTTTTGCCTGGCGTGCGGAGCTGTTCGGCAAACGGCGGTTGCTTCTTTCTATTCTCTAAGCATTCTGACTGTTCTGGCTGCCAGTTATATTCTGATTGACCTGTATTTTTCAATGATGGATTGGCTCGGGCTGAACGATAACATTGTCAAAACCTTCGTCTATTGTCTGGCTTTGCTGTCTTATCCGTCATTTCTGTTCGGCAAGATTACTTCGCTGCTGAGTCGTTATCTGCACAAATATAACCGCAATTTTACCGGAAAACTGATGGCTGTGGATACGGTCGGCTCGGTGTTGGGATCGATTCTTTCCACTTTGCTGTTGATGCCGCTGATCGGGGTTAATTATACGGTGGTTCTGGTTGTGGCAATGTGCGCTCTGGGCGCCGTGCTGTTGGATAAAAAATTTAACTTTTACTGGCTGGGGCTGATTATTGCGGCGGCGGTACTGCTAAACCGCAGTTCGCTGCTCTATAAGCTTTACTATATTGTCGAAGATAATGCCGTTTCCACCATTTCAATCTTTGAGACAGATAACGGACAATCGCGTTTTATGTCGATTAACGGCAGTTCGTCCTCTAAAATTTCCGCCGATGAAAACCTGCTTTTCCCCTATATTTCTTATATTGAAAATAATTTTATCAAAACTCTGCCGCACGACAAGCCGCGCAAGGTGCTGATTCTCGGGGCAGGGGGCTTTACGCTGGGCCGTGACGATGATTTCAACCGCTATGTCTATGTTGATGTCGATAAGGTTCTGCTGCCGCTTTCGGAAAAATATTTTCTGAACGGCAGGCTGGGCAAAAACAAAAAGTTTGAAGTTCAGGATGCTAACCAGTTTTTGAAAGAAAGCCGCGAAAAATACGATTTAATCATACTTGATACTTATTCCTCCGCCCGGGTCATTCCGCAGGACCTGGTTACCCGGGAATATTTTCTGCGGGTTAAAAATCATCTTGCCCCGGGCGGAATTGTTGCCATGAATTTGATTGCCAGCCCTGATTTTGCTTCTGATTTCAGTATGAATCTGGACAACACGCTGCGCTCGGTTTTTCCGCAAAACCTCCAGCGTCAGGTCATCGGTGATTTTAATCCGTGGAAAAGCGGTGAACTGTCCAACTTGATTTATGTTTATTATGACCGCCCGAACCCGAGGCAGATTTATACAATCAATAAAAACGCCTCTTATCTGGACAATTAATCACTGTTCGGCCTCCGCGATAATCTTCCCGATAAGAACAGTTTTCTGCCCGAAAGGATAAGAAGTGATAGCCGCAAGGAAT
>ULOU01039055.1_pt1 | contig 28098 bp, 15 predicted proteins | sample 1952821 | NCBI WGS metagenome assembly ULOU01 (sample SAMEA4835610, study PRJEB28245) | human gut metagenome | biome: gut microbiome; material: fecal sample | place: Denmark | collected 2008 | reverse complement strand
GGAAGAGCGTGGAAGCGTGGCTTATGACAAGAGAAATAATCATTCCTATCTTTGCCTGAACAATGCCATTGCCCGTATTGAGACGGATAGTTCTTCGTTGTATAAATCCCGAGTCAAACGTTCTTTATGGATTTCGGGAATGCGGGCTATTGATGAATTCAGTGGTGAGCGGAAAACATTGGTGGCGCAGCCGGGAGTCCGGGTGGAGTCCGAATTTAATACAGTGAGTTTTACCTTGTGTTATCCGGTTTATAGTGATTATACTTATAAGGTAAGATATAAGTTGGATGGCTATTCCGAACAATGGGTGCCCAGTGGACGCAGTTTGCAGAAAATGTATGCCCGTCTTCCTTATGGAAATTATATTTTCCAAGCTGAGATATATAATACTGATAGGGTTTTGGCATCGGTAGAGCTTCCTTTTGAGATATTATCTCCGTGGTACTTGTCTTATTGGGCTGTGGGAAGTTATATCTTGGCAGGATTGTGTCTGTTGGCTTTGTTGCAATATCTGGTCTACCGTTTCGTGAAGAAAAAGAAAGACCGTGTGATTGAACGGCAGCGCGTAGCCCATCAGGCAGAACTCGAGCGGCAAGAGAAGAAGATTGTTGAGTTGGAAAAGGAGCAGCTTGAGGCCGATTTGCGTTTTAAAAGCAAGGAGTTGTCCAGTGTGGTAATGACAAATATCGCCCATCAGGAATTTCTGAATTCCTTGAAAGAAGAGATACAGCGGCAAAAGTTGTCGGGGCAGTATGGCCGTAAGAACTTGGATAAGCTGCTCACTTTAGTTAATAGCAATATAGTGTCCGATAAAGAGAATTGGACTATGTTTCAGGCTAATTTTGACCGTATACACGAAAACTTCTTCCGTAATCTGAAACTTCAATATACAGATTTGACTTCAGGAGATTTGCGCTTTTGTGCATTGCTTCGCTTGAATATGCCGACAAAGGAGATATCGAAGTTGCTCAATATTTCCACGCGTGGGGTTGATGCTGCAAGATACCGGTTGCGCAAGAAATTCAATCTGCTTCCGGAAGAAAGTCTAACTGATTTCCTTATAAATTTTAAATAACTGTTTTACAGTAAAATATTAATGGGGGAAGTACTAATATTGTACTTCCTATTTTGTTTTTTAGTGATGGATGTACTTTTATTGTAGTGCGGGATGTGGAGGTTGTCGCATGCTTTTCTTTTATTTGCAGCAAAATAATATTTCTATAAATTAAAAGCATGAAAGACATGAAGCATTTACTTTTCAAGTTACAATCATTTTTAGCCTTGTTGATGTTTACTGCCGTTAGTGCGTATGCGCAGAAATCTCCGGTCGATATGAATCGTTTCATTGACGATTTAATGAAGAAGATGACCCTGGAAGAGAAAATAGGTCAGTTGAATCTGCCGGTTACCGGTGAGATTACGACCGGTCAGGCTAAAAGTAGTAATGTGGCCAAACGTATTCGTGCCGGTGAAGTGGGCGGGCTTTTCAATCTGAAAGGTGTGGAACGTATCCGCGATGTACAGAAGCAGGCGGTTGAAGAAAGTCGTTTGGGTATTCCTCTCTTATTCGGTATGGATGTTATTCATGGATATGAAACGGTGTTTCCCATTCCTTTGGGATTGTCGTGTACATGGGATATGAAGGCGGTTGAAGAATCGGCGCGTATTGCGGCCATTGAGTCCAGTGCCGACGGTATTTGCTGGACATTCAGTCCGATGGTGGATATTTGCCGTGATGCCCGTTGGGGGCGTGTGTCCGAGGGCAACGGTGAAGACCCGTTTCTGGGAGCAGCCATTGCGCAGGCCATGGTACGTGGTTATCAGGGAAAGGATATGAGCCGTAATGATGAGGTTATGGCTTGTGTAAAGCATTTTGCCTTGTATGGTGCCGGTGAGGCAGGACGTGACTATAATACAGTAGATATGAGCCATCAGCGCATGTTCAATGAATACATGTTGCCCTATCAGGCGGCGGTTGATGCCGGTGTGGGCAGTGCGATGGCCTCTTTCAATGAGGTCGATGGCATTCCTGCCACTGGAAACAAGTGGTTGATGACGGATGTATTGCGTAAGCAGTGGGGGTTTGACGGTTTTGTAGTGACAGATTATACCGGAATTACAGAAATGACCGACCATGGCATGGGCGATACGCAGACTGTTGCCGCGTTGGCGCTGAATGCTGGTGTAGATATGGATATGGTGAGCGATGCATTTGTTGGTACGCTCAAGAAGTCATTGACAGAAGGAAAAGTGACAGAAGAAGCAATTAATGTGGCTTGTCGCCGTATTTTGGAAGCTAAGTACAAGTTGGGCTTGTTCGATAATCCTTATAAATACTGTGATGTGAAGCGTGCCAAGAAGCAAATCTTTACCAAAGAGCATCGTGCCGTTGCGCGTAAGATTGCTTCGGAGAGCTTGGTGTTGCTGAAGAACGAGGGTAATGTGCTTCCGCTGGCCAAGAAGGGCACTATTGCTGTGGTAGGTCCGTTGGCAGACAGTCGCAGTAATATGCCGGGTACTTGGAGTGTGGCTGCCGTATTGAAGAATGCTACTTCTTTGGCTGAAGGTTTGAAGGCGGTAGCAGGCGGTAAAGCCGAAATACTGACTGCGAAAGGCTGTAATTTGATGAGTGATGCCGAATATGAGAAACGTGCCACTATGTTCGGACGTTCTTTACACCGTGACAATCGTTCGGACAAGGAGTTGCTGGACGAGGCTCTTGCCGTGGCTGCCAAATCGGATGTTATTGTGGCTGCGCTCGGTGAGTCTTCGGAAATGAGTGGAGAGAGCAGTTGCCGCACGAATCTTGAAATGACGGACACCCAACGCATACTGTTACAGGAATTATTGAGAACGGGAAAACCGGTGGTACTGGTGCTGTTTACCGGTCGTCCGCTGGTACTGAACTGGGAGCAGGCAAACGTGCCGGCCATTCTGAATGTATGGTTTGCGGGCAGTGAGGCAGGTTTTGCCATCGGTGATGTATTGTTTGGTGATGTGAATCCGAGTGGGAAGCTGACTACGACTTTCCCGAAGAACGTGGGACAGATTCCTTTGTTCTACAACCACAAGAACACGGGCCGCCCTCTTGCCGACGGTGCATGGTTCCAGAAATTCCGCAGCAACTATATAGACATAGACAATGAACCGCTTTATCCCTTTGGTTTCGGCTTGAGCTATACAACATTCTCTTATAGCGACGTGGCTTTGGACAAGACTAGCATGACGGATAAGGGCGAACTGACTGCTACCGTGACTGTGACCAATACCGGCAAGAGAGACGGTGCAGAAGTGGTTCAACTTTATATTCGTGACCTTGTGGGAAGTGTAACCCGTCCGGTGAAAGAGTTGAAAGGCTTTGAAAAGATTTTCCTGAAAGCCGGCGAATCTAAAAAAGTATCTTTCAAGATTACCCCCGAATTGCTGAAGTTCTACAACTACAATCTTGATTTTGTATGCGAGTCCGGTAACTTTGAGGTGATGATTGGCAGAAATAGCCGGGACGTAAAGAAAGCAACGTTCACGTTACTCTAACTGATTCCCGAGGCGGCAATATGCAGCATTCGAGACACTGCGTTGAGATGGCATTGTTGCTGCATATTGTCTGCATTTTCACTGCAAACTATATGCAGCATTCTTGCAGTATTTGCCTGACTTGTGTGGAATAATATAATCTATTGAAAAACATGAAGAAAATATTTTTATTAATATTGTGTCTGTCCACCATGTACCCGGTTGTCAATGCCGGGCGGGTGGTTCAGAGTTTCAATGACGGCTGGTATTATGTTGCGTATAATGACAATCGGTTCCAGAAAGTGCGATGTCATGAGGAAGGTTGGGAACAGGTACATCTGCCACATACCTGGAATACGGATGCCTATTCTACCCGTAACTACCGCAGGGCTTCTTCCTGGTATAAGAAAGAGTTCCGTACGGATGCCGCGCAGATGCGGGATAAGCAGCTTTACCTGAAATTTGATGCTGTCAATTCTCTGGCAGATGTGTACCTCAACGGCGAGCTGCTCACTACCCACAAAGGAGGTTACTCTGCCTTTACCGTAGACATTACGGATAAAGTAAGGACTGATGCCCCGAATCTGCTGATGGTGCACGTCAATAATCAGAACGACCGGATACCTCCTTTGTCCGGCGACTTCACCATCTTTGGCGGCATCTACCGCAATGTGTGGCTCATCAGTGCTGCAAAGCAGCACATCAGCCTTACCGACTATGCCTCTACGGGCATTTATGTCGATTTGCCTTCCGTGAGTGAGGATAGGGCGGAAATCAGTGTGCGTGGGACTTTGGTGAACCGTGATGTGCGGCGTGCGGTGTTGAAGTTGGACGTCGAGGTGCTGGATACCGATGGGAAGACCGTAGCCCAATCTTTGCGCAGCGTCCGGATAGATGCCGACGGGGCGTTCGCCTTCGAGGAGCGGTTACAGTTGGAAAAGCCACAGTTGTGGTCGCCCGATTCCCCTTATCTGTACAGCGTGAAAGTTTCTTTGAAAGATGTGCGTGGCAAGGTGTTGAAAGATGAGACACGTGTCCCTTTGGGGGTCCGCTGGTTCAGCGTGGATGCGCAGGAAGGCTTCAAGTTGAATGGGGAACCCCTGAAACTTATGGGAGCTTGCCGTCATCAGGACCAGATGCCGATGGGCATAGCGCTTTCGGATGAGATGCACCGCAGGGATATGCAGTTGCTGAAAGACATGGGTGTGAACTTTGTCCGTCTGGCACATTACCCGCAGGACGATGCCGTGTTGCGTGCTTGCGACGAACTCGGCATGCTGGTATGGGAGGAGATTCCGGTAGTAGATTTGATAGCTTTGGGTGACGAGTTCCGCGCGAATGCCACAAGCGCCTTGCGCGAAATGATTCGCCAGCATTACAACCATCCGTCCGTCATTATGTGGGGGTATATGAACGAGGCTGTCATCCAGCTGCAGTATCGGGTGAAGAAACAACGGCTCAACGGTTTCTACGAGAATACCTTGGCGCTTGCCCGGCATCTGGAGGAAACTCTGAAGAGGGAAGACCCCTACCGTCTGAGTACGATGGCCTACCACGGCAATCAGATTTACAATAAAATCGGTCTCAGCAATATCACCGACATTTCCGGTTGGAACCTTTATCAGGGCTGGTATGAGAACGACTTCAAGTCTTTCGACCGCTTTGTGGACGAAGAGCATCGTAAATACCCGCACCGTCCGTTAATAATCAGTGAGTTCGGTGCCGGTTCCGACCCGCGCTTGCAGTCGCTCGAGCCGCAGATATTCGATTTCTCCATGCAATGGCAGCAGTTGTACCTCGAATACTATCTGCCCGCTATCATGAGGCGGCCGTTCATAGTCGGCGCCACAGAGTGGAATTTCATTGATTTCAGTTCTGCCAATCGCCAGGAGGCTACGCCACACATTAATAATAAAGGGCTGATGTACAATGATCGCCGGCCTAAAGATGTGTTTTATTATTTTCAGGCATTTTTGCGTAAGGATATTCCGGTGCTGCACATTGCTGTGGATGACTGGAAGCATCGGACTGTGGTTTCGGACGGCGAAGCAGTGGAACATCCGGTGAAAGTGTATTCCAATCTGGATAAGGTAGAGCTGTCTGTCAATGGGAAAAAACTCTCTGTACAAGACATTGAGAATTGCCATGCTGGGTGGCGGGTACCTCTTGTTGTGGGAAGAAACACGCTTGTAGCATCCGGCATCTATCAAGGGAAGAAGGTGGAGCAGGTTTCGGACATTTTTGTGAAGATGCAGCCTCGCTATATCGCGGCAGCCGGCTCCGGACAGCTGGAACTTGCAGTGAACGTGGGCAGCAACTGTTTCTTTACGGATGACAAGAGTGATCTTTGCTGGCTTCCCGACCAAGCTTATACTCCTGGGAGTTGGGGCTACATAGGTGGAGAGATTTTCCGCCGTTCTCCGGGACGTATCGGAACCACTGCCGAAGTGAAAGACACCCGTAACGTTCCTTTGCTCCAGACCAAACGCAAGGGCATCAAAGCCTATCGCTTCGACTTGCCCGACGGCGACTATGAAGTGGAACTTCTTTTTGCTGACCTGAACGCACGTTCCGAACGGGTGACTTACGATTTGGGAGCTGTCGCTACCCTAGACAATGCCGATTTCCGCGGCAGTGTCTTCAATGTTTCTGTCAACGGTCGGCCTTGGTTGAGCCATTTCTCTCCGGCGATAGAAGTAGGCGGGAACCGTTGCATATCCAAGAAATTGCGTATTGCCGTAACCGGTGGAAACCTTACAGTGGACTTTGAGGCGGTGAAGGGAATGACGTTCTTGAATGGGATAAAGATATTCAGGATTCATTGACCTTCTATTTGCAAGGATGTTGTATTAACCGATAAATTGAGTGAAACATGAAACACAAACTTCTCACCGGGTCCCTCTCCTTCACAGTAGGGATGGGATTCAGCGCTTTGCCTGCCGTCGCGCAGCAATCTCCGGCTTCCACTGAGGTCAAGCCCAATGTAATCATTATCAACGTTGATGACTTGGGCTATGGCGACATTGGTTGTTACGGTGCCACCAAGGTCAAGACTCCCAATATAGACCGTCTGGCATCGCAGGGCCGTAGCTTTACGGACGCTCATTCATCCTCGGCTGTTTCCACGCCTTCACGTTATGGACTAATGACTGGTCAATATCCTTGCCGTGAGGATATTTGGGGGGCAATCTTCCTGAATCAGACTCTGCAAATTGATACGGCACGCACCACAATTGCGGATGTGATGAAACGTTCCGGCTATTCCACTGCCATCGTGGGGAAGTGGCATCTTGGATTCCGTACGGACGAAAAGATGGACTGGAACAAGGAACTGGCTCCCGGACCACTTGAATTGGGATTCGATTATTACTTCGGTGTGCCTATTCTCAACAGTCATCCACCTTTTGTTTATGTGGAGAACCATCATGTGGTGGGTTATGATTCCAACGACCCGTTTGTAAGAGGCAAGAGGGCAGAAACGGAGGAGTTCGATGAAAAATTCGGTATCAACTCTATTGGTGGAGCCACGGCTGCGCACCGTTTGTACAAAGACCGGGCTGTAGCCACTACTTTGAAAGACCGGGCCGTGCAGTGGATAAAGGAACATAAGGATTCACCTTTCTTCTTGTATTATGCTACCACCAACATCCATCATCCTTTTACACCGGCCGAACGCTTTGTAGGTACCAGTGAGGCAGGACCTTACGGTGATTCAATCCATGAATTGGACTGGGTGGTAGGCGAGATTATGCGTACCCTCGATGAGGAAGGGCTGGCGGGAAATACTCTGCTCATCTTCACCAGTGACAACGGGGGAATGCTGAATCATGGAGGGCAGAGAGCTTGGAAGGCAGGACACCATATCAACGGCAAGCTTCTTGGTTTCAAGTTCGGAGCTTGGGAAGGCGGGCATCGCATTCCTATGATTGTCCGCTGGCCGGGCAGGATTCCTGCGGGCAGCGTATCCAACCAGTTGATGTCCAATGTTGACATGCTTGCCACTTTGGCTGCCCTCACAGGATATGAATTGCAGGAGCAGGACGGGCCGGACAGTTTCAACATGCTTCCTGCCCTTGTCGGAAATCCCGGGAAAATGATTCGGGACCATATTATAATCTGTCCTTCCCAAAAGAGCCATCTTTCCATTCGCAAAGGGAAGTGGGTCTATATTCCGGCGCAAAACAGCGGCGGATTTACCGGAAAGAATGTCGGTGACCATGACTTGGGCGGGGCATCCGCTTTCCAGCTCACCCATCGGGTGAACAGCGATATAGAAAATGCCCGGATAAAGCCGGATGCACCCTCTGTGCAGCTTTACAATCTGGAGGAAGACCCATACCAGACCACAAATGTGTATGAACAGCATCCCAAAGTGGCACGCAGGCTGGCGCGGATACTGGAGGAGAAGATAAGGAAGTCGGATGCCACAAGAAAGTGACAACCGATAGATTGATGAAAAACATAATTTGAAAAATGAAGAATACCGTGATGAAAAAGTTTTTTGTAGGTTTATTCTCCCTTTTGATGGGAGTAGGCAGCGCTTTTGCGCAGACCAATATGTCTAGTGAAATGTATGACCTTGCCAAGATGAAGGAAGGCTTGCGCAACCGCCGTGTCAGCAGTTATGACCGTACGGGCAACAACCGTGACCACCTGAAGGCCATCAAGCCGGGCGAAACGGCTGTCTTGGCCGACATCAAGGGGGCAGGCGTAATCAACCATATCTGGATAACGATGTCTCCGGGACCGCGCCAGCTTTCCCGTAACGACATCATCCTTCGGATGTACTGGGACGGCAGCGACGAACCTTCTGTCGTGTCCCCCATCGGTCCCTTTTTCGGCCAGGGATGGAACGAACAGTATAACTATGCTTCTTTTGCCCTTTCTTCCGGTCCCAACGGTGGTACGGGTTTGTGCAGCTATTTCGCCATGCCTTTTGCCAAAGGTGCGCGCATTGAGATAGAGAATCAGACGGATGTCAACATCGGCGCCTTCTACTACTACATAGACTATGTGGAGATGAAGGAACTGCCCAAGGACATGGGGCGTTTCCATGCGTGGTTCAACCGTGAGATTACCGAAGCGCTTCCCGAGGGGGAGACCGAGTGGGGTTCCGTGGGTAAGCAGACGGAGAATAAGGACGGAGCCGACAATTATGTGTTTGCCGATATCAAGGGAAAGGGCCATTTTGTGGGATTGAATTATTATGTACAGTGCCCTACCCCCATGTGGTATGGTGAAGGCGATGACATGTGGTTCATCGACGGTGAAAAACAGTCTTCCTTGATAGGAACCGGTACGGAAGATTTGTTCAACACCGCCTGGTGCCCGAAAGAGCCCTACCAGCATATCTACTTCGGCTATCCACGTGTGAATAATGATGTCGGATTCTTGGGGCGTACACATGTCTATCGGTTCTTTATTCAAGATCCCGTCTTCTTTGAGAAAGGGCTGAAAGCCACCATTGAGCATGGGCACAACAATTGCCTGACCCTCGACCTGGCCACCGTTGCCTACTGGTATCAGGACAAGGCGACGGCTGTTCCCACCATACCCGACAAGGCGGGCCGTAAGCTGAAGCCGATGGTAAACAATGTGATGATGCACAAATGGCGTCATGAGTGGAGAAAGAATAAAGGGAATAAGGCTGACCTTTGGGGAAATGAATAAATTGCTGGAGGATATGAAATGAAGACATTATTAGTTATATCTGTTTTATTAGCATTTACTCTTTTGGGGCATGCCCAAATATGGAAAGTGCCTGAAGGTCATGAAACGCGGTGGACAAGTTTTGAAAATCCTACCGGTGCCAAGGGAACGGCAGCTCAAGTCAATAAAGGTGCAAAAGGAAGTGCTTTCGGCAGAATCATGGCGGGAGACAGCTGTGTTTTGTTGTCTCAGCAAGGACCCGGGATCATTAACCGTATTTGGCTGACAGTCAGCAAACGTAACCCTAAGATGCTTCGTGCGTTGCGTATCAAGTTTTATTGGGATAATTCTGTTGTTCCGGCAGTGGATGTCCCATTGGGAGATTTTTTTGGGAATCCGCTGTCACGTACATCTCGTTTTGAGAACTGTTTCTTTTCTAATCCGGAGAAGCGTTCTTTTAACTGTTCTATTCCGATGCCTTACCGCACCGGTGCCAAAGTGGTGTTTGTGAATACCTCGGATGAGGACCTGACACACTTGTTTTATGATATCAACTTTACTAAATTGCCGGAATGGGATTCGGAGATGAGCTATTTTCATGCTGTCTGGCGTGAAGACAAATCCACCAAGTTGGGAGTGGATTATACTGTTCTTCCCCAACTATCGGGCAAGGGGCGCTTTTTGGGGGTAAGCTTGGGTATCTTTGCCAATAAGGCGTATGAAACTACTTGGTGGGGAGAAGGTGAAATCAAGTTCTACATTGACGGAGATAAGGAATTTCCCACATTGAGTGGTACGGGAGTTGAAGACTATATTGGTACGGCTTGGGGGCAGGGCGAGTATTCCCACCGTTATCAAGGTTGTCCGATTGCAAATGCGGACAGTTGTTGGTGGAGTATGTATCGTTTCCACGTGCAGGATCCGATTTATTTTCATCATGATATAAGAGTTACATTGCAGCAGATTGGAGGTGCTCCATATCAAAAGGTACTCGAACTGTACAAGGCGAAGGTTCCTCTTGTACCGGTTACTATAGATAGAAGCGGTAAACTGAAATTCTATCGTTTATTAGATGAAGATTCAGACCTACATATCACGGATAAAGACTTTCCGCCAGGATTTGTTAATTTCTACCGCCAAGATCATGTAACTTCAACAGCATATTTCTATTTGGATAGGCCTGCAGTCTGAATAATCTTTAAATAACTTCCTAGTGTATGTTGTTGGGAATTAGTGTTTTATACAATGCTGTAGTAGTTACGTTGTAGTGCTTGAGCAGGTTGTGGTAATCTTGTGGTAGTTTGTTTTTTGACATACATCAATTGCTCCTATACTTTTGCAAAAGAATTTTAAATCAATACAAAATGAAGAAAAATTTATTAATTACATGTGTGATGTTGTTGTTTGCCGTTGTTTCGATGGCGCAGAACAAAATTACGGTTTCGGGTGTCGTTTCCGACAAGACGGGAATGACTGTTATTGGTGCTACAGTTTCGGTAAAGGGGGCTCCTCAACAAGGAGTCGTTACTGGACTTGATGGTGATTATAAGATTACCAATGTTCCCAGTAACGCTGTCTTGCTTTATAGCTATATTGGTATGAAAGACCAAGAAATAGCAGTGAATGGTCGTACTACTATTAATGTAGTAATGCAAGAAGACAATATGTTGATTGATGAAGTTGTAGTTGTAGGCTATGGTGTACAGCGTAAATCAGACTTGACCGGTGCTGTTGGTTCTATCAAGAGCGATGATTTGAAAAAGATTTCTACACCTAATGTGGCTAACGTATTGCAAGGTCGTGTGTCCGGTGTATTTATCTCTGCAAGCGGTGCTCCGGGTAGCTCTCCTGAAGTGCGCATTCGTGGTATCGGTACTACTAATAATAGCAATCCGCTCTATGTGGTTGATGGAATGTTTATGGACGATATATCATTCCTGAGTAACCATGATATTGAGTCCATGGAGGTATTGAAGGATGCTTCTGCTACTGCCATGTATGGTTCTCGCGGTGCTAACGGTGTAATCATTGTTACCACCAAGCAAGGTGCTGAAGGTAAAGCACAGGTGAACATTACTGCCAGTGAAGGATTTCAGTTCCAAAATAGCGGTAAGTTTGAGATGTGTACGGCTTCTGAATATGCTATGCTGCAAAATGAAGCTAACTTGAATATTAATCCAGATGGCGGTCTTGTTTATGATGACCCGGCTTCTTTCGGAAAAGGGACCAATTGGTTCGATGAGATTTTCCGAGTAGCGTCTGTCCGTGATTATCAAGTTGCTGTTAGTGGCGGAACAGAAAAGGTACGTTATAATTTGAGTGCCGGATATTTCCAACAGGATGGTATCATAAAGGAAAATTCTTATGACCGTTTTACTTTGCGTGCCAATAATTCATATAAAATAAACAAACATTTGACTATCGGGCATAACTTATCGGCTTCTTTCAGTCATACAAAAAATGAAAATAAGGGAGTTGTAAAATCTGCTTATAAACTGAGTCCTATCATTACTCCTTATGATGAGAATGGTAATTTCTCCGATCCTCAGGTGGCATCTACTGCTAATCCGCTTGCTACCCTCCATTATATGAATAGTGATAATTGGAAAGATAGAATTGTGGGTAGTGCATTCTTGAATTGGGAAGTTATTAAAGGGTTGAATTTTAAGACCAGCTTGGGCATTGATTATATTAATGGTAGAAGTCGTAATTTTACTCCTAAGTATTATATCTCGGAGTATCAAAAGGTAGATGAGAACAGCTTGTCTAAAACATGGACTAGAGATTTTACTTGGCTGTGGGAGAATATCTTGACTTATGATTGGCAAATCAATGATAAAAATCGTCTGAATCTTTTGGGTGGTATTACTGCTCAAAAATACACTAATGAAAAGTTAGGCGGGTCAGGACGTAATTTCTTCTCAGAAGTGGAAGACTATTGGTATTTGGATCAGTCTTCAAGCGATACACGTGGACTTGAGAATAATGGAAAACATGAAGCCATGATGTCTTACTTGTTCCGTGCCAACTATGCTTTAATGGACAGATATTTGTTGACGGCTTCTATACGTGCCGATGGCTCTTCGAAGTTTGGACCGGATAACCGTTGGGGATATTTTCCGTCAGTAGCTGCCGGATGGAGGATTTCTGAAGAAGCTTTTATTAAAGATAATGTTGAATGGTTGAGTAACTTGAAGATTAGAGGTAGCTGGGGGCAAATTGGTAATGATAAGATTGGTAATGACAAATATTATGCATTGGCTAATGTAGCCCCTACTTATGATGCTGTATTTGGTGGTGATTATTATTCTGGTGGTACTGTAACTTCTCTTTATAATACACAAATCCATTGGGAACGTTCAGAGCAGTTGGATCTTGGTTTTGATTTAGGCTTGTTCAATAATCGCTTTTCTTTAGAGTTTGACTATTACAGAAGAGATACAAAAGAAATGTTGGTAAATGTGGATGTTCCTGCTTCTGTAGGACTTGCCTCTGTAGAAACAAACGTGGGCTCAGTACGTAACTCTGGACTTGATTTTACGGTGAAATGGGAAGACTCGTTTAAGGATTTTCGTTATGGCATCCGCTTGACTGGAACTACAATTAAGAATGAGGTGACTAATTTGGGAGGTAAACGTATCACCAGTGGGGATATAGGTTCCGGAAAAAGTGTTCATATGACAGAAGAAGGAATGCCAATCAAGTATTTTTATGGTTACAAGACTATTGGTATTTTCCAAAGTGATGAGGAGATTGAGCAGTATAATGCGATGGCTGCGGCTGCTTCCGGTGATGCGAAGAAGAAGTATCAGGCAAATGTAGCTCCGGGTGATCTGATTTATGCAGATACGGATGGCAATGGATATATAACAGCTGAAGACCGTACGGATTTAGGCTCTCCTACTCCGAAGTTTATCGGTGGTTTGGGTATAACTGCCGCTTGGAAAGGCTTTGATTTGTCAATTGATTTGCAGGGTAATTTTGGCAATAAGATTTATAATGCCAAACAAGCTGAAAGAAATGCTGGTGTTGATAACTGGGATCGTTCGTTCTTGGATAGATGGACTGAAAACAATAGGAATACTTCCATTCCGCGCATGACATTTGAGGGTAACAATTATTTTGTTTCCGACCGTTATGTTGAGAGTGGTAACTATGTGAAGTTACAGACTGTGGAATTGGGATATACATTCCCAAAAAACTTGATGCAAAAAGTGCATATCCAGAATTTGAGATTGTACTTCTCAGGTAATAACCTGCTTTATTTTACGAATTATAACGGATTTACTCCTGAAATCTTAGGGGGGCTTGACCGTGATATTTATCCGATTACCGCTACCTGCCGTTTTGGCTTGAATCTTACATTCTAATGGAAAATAAAAATAGGAAATGATTATGAAAAAGATATATTCACTTTTATTAGCTTCAGCATTGGTCTTTACCTCTTGTTCTGATTTTTTGGATACAAAGCCGCAAGGGAAATTGACGCAAGATATTTTCTTCGGGGAAGAAGAAGGTGCTTTGATGGGAATTAATGCTATATATTCTCAAATGAAAAGTTGGGACTTGATCGGGTTTTCTTGGTTTGGCATTATGGAGGTGCCGAGTGACAATTCTGATACAGGAAGTTCACCGGCAGACGGTAGTTATGCTCGCGTGAATTCATTGAATGATTTTACTTATGATGTTTATACTTCTGAATTGAACGGCTGGTGGACTGGCAATTATAAAGGAATCGGATTCTGTAACGTAGCATTGGATAATTTGGATGTGTTGAAAGATGAGCAGTTAAAGATTAGAAGCATTGCACAGGCGCGTTTTTTCCGTGGTTTCTTTTACTTTAACTTGGTGAGAACTTACGGTGGCGTACCTTTGGTTACTAAAGTTCAGAATCCCGATGAATACGATCAGCCATGCGCTTCTGAAGAAGCTATTTATCAGCAGATTATTGATGACTTGTCTTATGCGGCAATGAATTTGCCAACCCGTGATGAATGGGGGATTGCTGAGCGAGGAAGAGTTACGAAAGGAACTGCAGAAGGCTTGTTGGCTAAAGTTTATTTGTTCCGTCAAGATTATGCAAGTGTAAAACAATATGCAGGGCAGGTAATAAGTAGGGGAGAATATAACCTGCATCACAATTACCGTGATTTGTTTAGCCCGGATTCTTATTATTCTGATGAAGTGATGTTGGCCGACCAGTATTTGTGGGGATCAGACAAGACGAGAGATAAGGCTTCCGAATATGTGAAGTGGCAAGGTGTCAGAGGTTTCAAAGGTTGGGGATTCTGTTCTCCGTCAGAATCTTTGGATAAGGCTTATGAATCAGGTGATCCGAGACGGGAGGCTACTATCATTTACGATGGCGAAAATATGGAAGGAGTTGGGGTTATAAACTTCAAGGACGAACCGGGAGTACAACCGCGTGCCAATAAAAAGACAATGTGGCCTACAACTTATTGGAATGCCAATAATTTTGCTAAACAAAATTGCCACTTGTATTTTCTGCGTTATGCGGATGTACTGTTAATGTATGCTGAGGCCTGCAATGAGTTGGCAAATGGTGAAAGCGACCCATTAGTAGATGACGCCCTGGCTAAATTGGAATTGGTCAGAGACCGTGCTCGTAAGTCCGGTGATGATCCCACTGTATTACCTAAAATAACAGAGAGGGATAAGGCAAAGTTGCGTGAAATCATATGGAATGAGCGCCGCATTGAATTAGCAATGGAAGGACACCGTTTCTTTGATTTGATTCGGGCTGATAAAGTTGTTCCCGGATATGCAGAAAAGATGCTGAAGGCCCATGGAAAGACAAACTTCAATATGAGCCAGCATTCCACATTCTACATTCCACAGAAGCAGATTGATATTTCTCAAGGAATATTGAAGCAAAATAAATAAGGTGTGTGAGGAGTAGCCTAAGGCTACTCCTACTTCTTATGTGATTAAAATGTTTAAAATAGGTATTATGAAAAATATATTTCTTTTTTTCTTGTTTTTGGGGGTTTGTTCGTGCTCGGTAAATGCCATAAATCCACCATCTGGTGTGACAGAAAAGCAACTCTCCGATGATGAACTCATGACCCTTGTCCAGAAGCAAACTTTCCGTTACTTTTGGGATTTTGCCCATCCCGAATCAGGATTGGCGCATGAACGGAGCAACGGAGGTGCCGAGACAGCTACCATCGGTGGCTCGGGTTTCGGAGTGATGGCTATCATTGTCGGTATAGAGCGTGGTTTTGTCACTCGCGAACAGGGCGCTGAACGTATGTTGAAGATAGTCCGCTTTCTGAGCGACAAGAATACCGACAGCTATCACGGCATGTGGGCACATTGGATGAACGGTAAAACCGGCAAGACCATTCCTTTCAGTCGTAAGGACGATGGAGCGGATATTGTAGAATCCGCTTTCATGTTCGAAGGCTTGTTGGCTGCCCATCAGTATTTTACAAAGGATAATCCAACGGAAAACCGTATCCGCGGGATAATCAATAATCTGTGGCGTCAAGCAGAATGGAACTTTTTTACTCAGGGACAAGATGTGATGTATTGGCATTGGTCGCCAAACAACGGATGGGCGATGAATCATCAGATTAAAGGTCATAACGAGTGTCACATTGTTTACATTTTGGGCGCGTCTTCCCCTACTTATCCGATTGCCGAGAGCGTTTATCATAAAGGCTGGGCCAATGCGAATACTTTTCTGAACGGTCGGGAGTATTACGGCATCAAGCTTCCTCTTGGAAACAACCACGGAAAGGGAGGTCCTCTCTTCTTCACTCATTATTCTTACATGGGGCTTGACCCACGTGGCTTGAAAGATCGTTATGCCGATTACGAGGAACAGATGAAGGCTCATACCTTGATTAACCGTGCCTACTGCATTGACAATCCGAAGGGTTACAAGGGTTACGGCGAAAAATGTTGGGGATTGACTGCCAGTGACGGTGACAAAGGTTATTCTGCCCATAGTCCCGGTAATGACCGTGGTGTGATTACGCCTACCGCTGCTCTTTCCTCTATTCCATATGCACCTGAATATTCTTTGGAAGCCATGCGTTATTTCTATGAAGAGTTGGGTGACCGTCTTTGGGGTGAATATGGTTTCAAGGATGCGTTCAATTTGACGGAGAATTGGTTTGCACCTTCGTATCTTGCCATTGACCAAGGGCCGATTATTGTGATGATAGAGAACTATCGTACCGGTTTGATTTGGAAACTTTTCATGAGTCATCCCGATGTGCAGAAGGGTTTGAGGAGATTAGGCTTTACTTCTCCTTATTTGAACAAGGTCGATTAGGTTGTTTGATAGGATTCTTTGATTTTGATTAGGTTTTACATAGATTAAAAAGGTTTGTAACCATGAAAAACGTATTTATCAATAGTGTATTGGTTGTTTTCGCATTGCTTGTCGCCTCGTGCGGCAGGCAACCGGAAGCCAAAGTAGAGGTGATGTCGTTCAACATCCGTCTGGATCATGTGGCGGACAGTATGAACAATTGGAAATACCGCAAGGACCATGCGGCACAAATGATTGCTTATTATGCTCCGGACATTATAGGCATGCAAGAGGTGGTGAAGAACCAACTCGATGACTTGAAGGAGCGTCTTCCGCAATATACCGCTCTCGGTGTAGGTCGTGCAGATGGAAAAGAGAAAGGTGAGTATTGCTCTCTTTTCTATAAGACAGACCGTTTCGAACTATTGAAGAGTGGAAATTTTGGGCTGAGTGAAACTCCTGATTCCATCGGAAAGAAAGGCTGGGATGCGGCTTGCGAGCGTATTGTGACTTGGACTGTACTGAAAGACAAGGTGAGTGGTAGGGAAATAGCAGCTTTCAATACTCATTTCGATCATGTAGGTAAAGTGGCACGTCGCGAAAGTGCCGTGCTGATACTTGAGAAGATAAAACAAATGGCGGGTGACCTTCCGGTAATTGTTACCGGAGACTTTAATGGAACGGTAGATTCCGAGCCGGTCACTGTATTGACGGAAGGTGGAATGAAGAATGCTTGCGTTACGGCGAAAGTCGCTTACGGACCGACGTGGAGTTTCCATGACTTCGGGCGCATCCCGGTAGAGAAACGTAGGTTGATAGATTTTATTTTTATAAAAGGTGCTGTAGAGGTGGAGCGTTACCGAACCATTGATGATAAGCCGGACAACGGCTATCTCTCCGATCATGCTCCCGTAATGTCTATCTTAAAACTATAAAAGCATTTACTATGAAAAAGAATTTATTGATTGGAGCTGCCTTGATACTTTCTGTGGGTACGGCATGTACTTCAGGAGCTGGTGATTGGCAGAGTTACAGCGGTGACAAACGGATAGAAGAGCGTGTCGATTCTGTACTTGCCTTGATGACACTTGAAGAGAAAATAGGTCAGATGACCCAATATTCTGCCAAGAGCGATATTGTGACCGGTCCGCAAGTAAATACGGACATTGAACCTCTATTGAAGAAAGGATACATAGGTAGTCTTTTCCATGCCACTTCTTCTGCCGCCATCCGCAAGACACAAGAGACGGCGCTAGCGGAATCCCGGTTGAAGATTCCAGTGCTCTTTGCTTTCGATGTGATACACGGTTTTAAAACGATATTCCCTATTCCTTTGGCCGAGTCGTGTGCCTGGGACGCCGAACTGGCAGAAAGAAGTGCGTCCATTGCCGCTGCCGAAGCTTCGGCAGTGGGTGTTAACTGGACTTTTGCCCCCATGGTGGACATTTCACGTGATGCACGTTGGGGACGGGTAATGGAAGGCTCTGGTGAGGATCCTTATCTGGGTTCATTGCTCTCTGCCGCACGTGTACGTGGTTTCCAGGGTGAGAAGCCCGAAGACTTGATGCGGCTGGACAAGATGCTGGCTTGCGCCAAACACTTCTGTGCATATGGTGCTGCTGAAGCAGGTCGTGATTATAATACGACTGATGTGTCCGAGCGCTCTTTGCGCGATATTTATTTCCCGCCTTTCAAGGCTGCCAAAGATGCGGGTGTGGCTACTTTCATGACTGCCTTCAATGAGATTTCCGGTGTGCCTTGCACTTCCAGTAAATTCCTTTATCAGGATGTGCTTTGCGATGAGTGGGGGTTCAACGGTTTTGTAGTGACGGATTATACGGCTATCAATGAGCTTGTTCCCCACGGCGTGGCACGCGACGAGGCTCATGCCGCCGAGTTGGCTGCCAATGCGGGCATCGAGATGGATATGACCGGAGGTGTGTTTCATGCACATCTGCTGCAAGCCGTGAAAGAGGGCAAGGTGAACGAAGAAACCATTGATAATGCCGTACGCCGCATTCTGGAGATGAAATTCCTTTTAGGCATTATGGACGATCCTTACCGCTATCTGAATGAGGAGCGTGAGAAGGCTACTATCATGAAACCCGAGTTCTTGGAAGCAGCGCGCGATGCTGCTCGTAAGTCGGTAGTATTGTTGAAGAATGAGAATAACTTTTTCCCGATACAACCCTCCGAACGTAAGACTGTAGCCTTGATAGGTCCTATGGTGAAAGAACGTAACAGTGTGAACGGTGGTTGGGGTGGACGGGGAGACCGTCAACGGAGTGTCACTCTTTTTGAAGGGTTGGAAAAAAAGTACGGAAACTCGAACGTACGTTTTCTTTATGCCGAAGGCTGCAATCTTCGCAAGCCTGGAACTGCAGGATTTGCACAAGCTGTGTCCGTGGCTCGTCAGGCAGATGTCATTCTGGTTGCTGCCGGTGAAGACCAGAACTGGAGTGCCGAGGCTGCTTGCCGCACGGACATCACCCTGCCTGCTTCGCAGCGCGACTTGCTGAAGGAACTTAAGAAAACGGGTAAGCCCATCGGATTGGTATTGATGAACGGTCGTCCGCTGGAACTTACTTGGGAGGACGAGAATATGGATGCTATTCTCGAAGCCTGGTATCCGGGCACGATGGGTGGTCATGCCATTGCCGATGTCATCGCAGGCGACTATAATCCTGCCGGAAAGCTGACAATGAGTTTTCCACGTTCGGTGGGGCAGCTCCCGCTTTACTATAACCACAAGAACACCGGACGACCGCTTCCTCCGGACAATCCGAAGATGGACTACAAGTCTTCTTATATTGACTGTCCCAATTCTCCGCTTTATCCTTTTGGATATGGCTTAAGTTATACTAGCTTTGAGGTGGATAACTTGAAATTGGACAAGGAGGAGCTGAAAAAGGGGGAAACACTTACCGTTACAGTGGATGTAGCCAATATCGGTAAAGTCGGTGGTGAAGAGGTGGTACAGCTTTATATTCGCGACCTTGTGGGAAGTGTGACTCGTCCGGTGAAAGAATTGAAGGGTTTTCAAAAGCTGTATCTCAAGGCTGGCGAGAAGAAGTCGCTGACATTTGTGCTGACTGAAGAAGACCTTGCCTTTTGTGGTGCTGATATGAAGATGCAGGTGGAACCGGGGGAATTCCGGCTCTGGGTAGGAACATCGTCGGCAGATGAGCGGAATGAATCTGTTTTTACGTTGATATGATAAATTGAAAAATCTTATAAATCATTGAAGATGATGAATCATAAACTATTTTTAGGACTTGCCATGCTTCCATTGGTTCCTGCTGTTCAGGCTCAGGAACAAAGCAGACAAGACGGTGAACGTCCTAACATTATTTTTATCATGAGTGATGACCATGCACAGCAGGCTATGAGTATCTATGGTCATCCTATAGGTAAAGTGGCACCTACTCCTAATATTGACCGTATCGGGCAGGAAGGAGCTGTGTTCTGGAATAATTATTGCTGCAATTCTATTTCAGGCCCCAGTCGCGCCGCGATACTTACTGGCAAGCATAGCCATAAGAACGGCTTCATGAAGAATTGGGCACTAGGTTTCGACGGCTCTCAGCAGACGTTGCCTAAACTGTTGCAACAAGGCGGCTATGAGACTGCCGTCATCGGTAAATGGCATCTTATTTCCAAGCCGACGGGATTTGACCATTGGATGATTCTCAATGACCAAGGCGAATACTGTAACCCACAGTTCATTACCGAGGGGGACACTACTATTCATAAAGGATATGTGACCGACCTCATCACTCAATATTGTGAGGAATGGATGGACAACGGTCGTGACAAGAACAAGCCGTTCTTCCTGATGATGCACCACAAAGCCATTCACCGCAATTGGGTACCTGCCGAACGGCATTATCGTTTGTATGAACACGCCAAGTTCCCGCTTCCCGATAATTATTACGATGCCTATGAGGGACGTTACGCAGCACAGATGCAGAAGATGAATATATACCGTGACATGTACGAAGGTCACGATTTGAAGATGGTTGCGGGTATCGATAGCGACAGCCTGCTCTTTGACCCTTGGCCGCACGCTTTCATGGGAACAATGACACCGGAAGAACGCCGCCGTTTCCTTGATGCTTACCGCGATCGAAATAATGAGTTCTATTCCAAGCCACGTTCATTTAAGGAAGTGGCTGAATGGAAATACCAACGTTACCTGCAAGACTACATGGCTTGTGTAGCAAGTGTGGACGAGAGTGTGGGCGAGATACTGGACTATCTCAAACGTACGGGGTTGGACAAGAATACGATTGTAGTCTATACCACCGATCAAGGCTTCTACTTGGGCGAACATGGCTGGTTTGACAAGCGTTTCATGTACGAAGAGTCTTTTGGTATGCCGATGGTGATGCGCTGGCCGGGACATATCAAACCGGGTACGCAAGTTACAGGTCTGACCCAGAACATCGACTTTGCTCCTACTTTCCTTGATATGTGCGGCATCTCCATTCCGCAGGACATGCAGGGCGTTTCGTTCAAGGAATTGGTGGAAAAAGGTAAGACACCGCGCGACTGGCGTAAGTCCTTGTACTATCACTATTATGAGTTTCCCGGCTTCCACAGCGTGCGTGCCCATTACGGTGTGAAGATGGAACGCTACAAGCTGATGCACTTCTACGTGGATGACAATTGGGAACTTTATGATCTCAAGACAGACCCTGAAGAAATGCACAATCTTTATGGGAAGAAGGGAATGGAGAAGATTACCACCGAACTGAAGGCTGAACTGGCACGCTTGCAAAAAGAATACGATGTGCCGCAGGAGTTATGCCGCTGAAAAGCTACCGGAAGACATATTGAACATTAATAACCTGATAATAAAGATAAAAGATAATGAGAAGACTGATTACTAATCTGCTGCTGGCATTATTATGCTTGGCGTCTCCCCTTTTGGCGCAGGACATGCGCATGGATACTTATTGTAATCCGCTGAATGTAGACTATACCTATATGATATACAATTCTTCGAAAGATATCTCCTACCGCTCGGGTGCCGACCCTGCCGTAGTAGAGTTTCGTGGAGAATATTATATGTTCGTTACCCGTACGCACGGCTACTGGCATTCTACGGATTTGCAAAACTGGAATTTTATCAATCCGGGGGAAAACTGGTATCCACAAGGTTGTAACGCTCCGGCGGCACATAACTACAAGGATTCAGTACTTTATGTCTGTGGCGATCCTTCGGGTGTGATGAGTGTGCTTTATACCGACAACCCCAAGTCGGGTAACTGGAAAGCCACTCCTGCAATCATCACCAACTTGCAAGACCCTGACCTTTTTCTTGATGATGACGGCAGTGCTTACATGTTCTGGGGCTCTTCCAACAAGTGGCCCATTCGCGGCATGAAGCTCAACAAGAACCATCGTTTCATACAAGAAGGCGAGAAGCTGGAACTTTTCAATCTCGACCCAGAGAAACATGGTTGGGAACGTTTTGGAGAAAATCATGCCGATACCGTGCTGGGCGGCTATATCGAAGGACCGTGGTTGACAAAGCACAACGGGAGGTATTACATGCAATATGCCGCTCCGGGCACTCAGTTCAATGTATATGCCGATGGTGTATATGTGGCCGACCATCCGATGGGACCTTATACCTATCAGAAACATAACCCCATTTCCTATAAGCCTGGCGGTTATATCAACGGTGCCGGTCATGGAAGTACGGTGCTCGGACCAGGTAGGCAATATTGGCATTTCGGTTCTATGGCTCTGCCCATTAATATGCACTGGGAACGCCGTCTCTGCATGTTCCCTACTTATTTTGACGAAGACGGCATCATGTATTGTGACACCCGTTTTGGAGATTATCCCCGTTATGCACCTACTGTGCCGGGAAAGAAAGGGGAGTTCCGCGGCTGGATGCTTCTTTCTTACAACAAGCCTGCCAGAGGTTCTTCGGCTGTAGAGGGTCATACAGCTGCCGGATTGACGGACGAGAATTGCAAGACCTATTGGCTGGCTTCTTCCAACGATGAAACGCAGTGGGTGGAGATAGACCTTCAGGCACCTGCCACTGTAAACGCTATTCAGGTGAATTACAACGATTATAAGAGTGATATGTATGGTCGTTATCCCGATTTGCGCCACCGTTACACTATCGAAGGTTCCGTAGATGGCGTCAACTGGATACGTCTTGTCAACCGTAGCAACAGTTTCAAAGACACTCCGCACGATTATGTGGAACTGGAAATCCCTGCCCGGGTACGTTATGTACGTTACAAAAACATCCATGTTCCCACACCGCACCTTTCCATTTCTGCCATCCGTATTTTCGGTCTGGGCGAAGGTAAGGCGCCTGCTCAAGTGAAGACATTTGACCCTCGCCGTCACGAAGATCGCCGTGACATCACGCTGACTTGGAAACCGGTGAAAGGTGCACAAGGATACAACATCCTTTGGGGTATTGCGCCGGACAAGCTTTACAGTTCTTGGATGGTGTATGGTGACGAGTGTAGGCATCTGATGAAATGTCTTTCTACCGACCAGAAATATTATTTTGCTATCGAATCTTTCAATGAAAACGGTGTATCTCAAATTTCTGTCGTTAAAGAAGTGAAATAATGTGTTGTAAAATGAGGGTGTGCCATCAACCGTTTTGACACACCCTTATTTGTCGTTTTATGTGTATTTTGTTTATTGTCAGCTTAATAAAACTATGGATAAAAAGTCGTATTGCATCGCTTGGTTGATGTTGTTGTTCGTCGGTTCATTACATGCACAATATCGTACTACTACCTACTGTAACCCTCTTAATCTGGACTATACTTATCCTTTTCACAATTCCCATTTGGGCAAGTCCTATCGTTCGGGTGCCGACCCTGCCGTAGTGGAGTTTCGGGGGGAGTATTATATGTTCGTTACCCGTTCCTGGGGTTATTGGCATTCCAAGGACTTGCTGAATTGGGACTTTATTACTCCCGAAAAATGGTATTTCGAAGGTTGCAATGCTCCTGCTGCCCATAATTATAAAGATTCCGTACTCTATGTTTGTGGGAATCCATCCGGAGCCATGAGCATACTGTATACCGATAATCCCAAACGGGGGGACTGGAAGGCAGTGCCATCGGTGCTCCACGACCTTCAGGATCCTGCCCTTTTCATTGATGATGATGAACGTGCTTATATGTATTGGGGGTCTTCCAACCGTTGGCCTATCCGTGGTAAGGAACTTGATATGAAGAATAAATTCCTGCCGATAGCGAAAAAGCCGGATTCACTGCTCTTTCTCCGTCCTGACATTCATGGGTGGGAACGTTTTGGCGAAAATCATACCAGTGACATCAAACCATTCATCGAGGGTGCGTGGATGACGAAACACAATGGGAAATATTATTTGCAATATGCCGCTCCGGGCACTCAGTTCAATGTGTATGGTGACGGTGTTTATGTAGGAAAATCTCCTTTGGGGCCTTTCGAGTATGCGGCTCATAATCCGTTTTGTTACAAGCCGGGAGGATTTGCTACCGGTGCCGGGCATGGAAGTACGGTTTGTGGTCCCGGAGGAATTTACTGGCATTTCGGTACGATTCATCTGTCCATTAATTATAAGTTTGAGCGTAGGCTTTGTATGTTTCCTACATTTTTTGACGAAGACGGTGCGATGTACTCCGACACTTACTTTGGCGATTATCCTCATTATTCTCCCGACCAGGTTTCGCGACAGACGACAAGCGGTGGTTTCCGGGGCTGGATGTTGCTTTCTTATGGCAAACCCGTGAAGGCTTCTTCGCAATTAGAAAGTTATCCGGTGGAAAATGTGACGGACGAGAACTTGAAAACCTTCTGGGTGGCCGAAAAAAATGACGATAAGCAATGGGTGGAGATAGACCTTGAAGAAGTGAGTGACGTGTATGCCTTGCAACTGAATTTCTTTGACTATGAGGAAACCGGATTTTGGGGACGTATGCCAAACCTCCGGCAACGCTATCTTGTAGAAGCTTCGGTGGATGGTGCCCGTTGGCGGGTATTGGTGGACTATCGCAACAGTTTCCGTGATGCCCCTCATAATTACATAGAACTGGATCAACCGATAGAAGCACGCTATATTCGTTATCGCCACCATTACGTGCCGGGCAAGAATCTGGCAATGGGGGATATTCGCGTGTTCGGTTTGGGACGTGGGAAAAAACCGGCTACGGTAAAAGGTTTTACGGTAGTGCGTGAAGCGGACGAACGTAATGCCCGCATTTCTTGGAAAGCGGTGAAGGGTGCGCAAGGCTATAATGTATTGTGGGGTGTTGCTCTTGATAAATTGTATAGTTCGTGGATGGTATATGGCGATAATTCATTAGACTTACGTGCCCTCACGGTGGGACAAAAATATTATTTTGCCATCGAATCGTTTAATGAAAATGGTATTTCGCAACGTGTCTTTCTTCGAGAGGCTCACTGATTATGTAAATTGAGTAATAATGAAACAGATAATACACTCTTTTTTGTGTGGTGGTACCGTTTGGGCAGCTTGTGCTGTATCGCAGGGAGTAAAGGCCGGTGGAACTTCTGTTTCTGCTGCAGAGGATGGCGAGGTTGTTCGTCCCAACATTGTTTGTGTGGTATGCGAAGACATCAGTCCTTGGCTACGCTGTTTTGGTGACAGTGTGGCAGTGACTCCCACTATTGACGCCCTTGCGGCAGAGGGCGTACGCTATACCAGCCTTTACGGGACAGTGGGTGTCAGTGCTCCTTCGCGTGCGGCACTCATCACGGGAATGTATCCCACACATATTAAAGCTAATTATATGCGTACGCAAGGGGGGCAGATTGCACGTCCGCCAGCAGTAACCGGTTACGATATTGTGTTGTCTGAAGGAATTAAATGCTATACTGAGCTGTTGCGTGCCGCTGGTTATTATTGTACGAACAATCCGAAGACCGACTATCAGTTTCTATCGCCTTTGACAGCTTGGGACGAATGCGGTAGGCAGGCGCATTGGCGCAATCGTCCTAAGGGAATGCCTTTTTTCGCTATATTCAATACCCTTGCTTCGCATGAGCAGAAGGTATGGGAAAGTGCAAAGGATACGCTATACGTCTCTCCCGACGATGTGGTACTGCCTCCCTATTATCCTGAGGACAGCATTGTGCGCCGCGACATAGCTGTCATGTACAGCAATATTTACCGCATGGACTGTTTTGTCCGCCAGATGATTGATGAACTGAAGGCTGCAGGCGAGTGGGATAATACTATTCTTATCTTTTATTCGGATAATGGCGGACCGCTTCCTCGGCAGAAACGTGAAATAACAGAGGTTGGTACCCATATTCCTCTCATTATCCGTTATCCGGACGGACGATTGGCCGGCAGTATTGATGATGGACTTCGCAGTGTCATTGACATTCCACCCACGATTCTTTCATTGGCGGGTATCAAGCCTCCTGCCTATATGGATGGCAAGGCATTTGCTGGGAAATATGCTTCGCCATCGCGGCGCTATGTTTTTGCCGCACGTGACCGTATGGATAAGTGCTATGACCAGCAGGGGGGCGTGCGCGATTGCCGTTATCGTTATATCTGTAATTATACTCCCAATCAGCCCGGCTATCAGCCGGTAGGATTTCGTCTGAACATGCCGATGATGCGCCGTATGCTTCAACTCCATGAAGAAGGCGCACTCGATGAGAATCAAGAAAGCTGATTTGTCTGGCCCCGTCAGCGTGAAGAGTTCTATGATTTGGAGAAAGACCTTCATGAGATGTGCAATCTGATTAATGATTCGGCTTACCGGAAAGACATTGACCGTTTGCGGAAGGTGTATCGGCAGTGGGAAAGGAAATATTGGCAATGTCGTCCGCTGACAGAACCGGAAATAGTATAAACTATGTGGCCGGACGGTGTACAGCCGCTCGTGTCAGCTCCGCAGATTGTACAGAGGGGGGCAGGTCAAGCTGGAGTGTTCCACTCCTGGAGTCTCTTATGCCTATCAGTTGAATGGTCGGGGACGGAATGGAGAGAAACATTGGAGTCTATATGTTGAGCCGTTTGCTGTCCGTAAAGGAGACCGGGTGGCAGTGCAGGCTTTCCGGGTAGGATATAAGAAAAGTGAGATAGTAAACTTCTTGATTGAACATTAATTTTATAAAATATGAAGAATATAGTTTGTACAGCCTTGATGCTGTTGATGTCTGTGTGTATGTATGCGCAGGAGTTGTATGGAGAGTATGAAAAGAAAGTGTATGTCTCTTCGCAGGGAGATTCGTTGAAGTACCGTTTGCTGCGTCCCGAAGCAGAAAAGGCAGGGCAGAAATATCCGTTGGTGCTTTTTCTGCATGGTGCGGGCGAACGAGGAGATGATAATCAAAAGCAATTGGTGCATGGTGGGCAGATGTGGCTCAATCCGGTGAACAGAGAAGAATATCCGGCTTTTGTATTGGCTCCCCAGTGTCCTAAGGAAGATTATTGGGCTTATGTGGGTCGTCCCAAGTCGTTTGTACCTGGAGAAATGCCCGAGGTACAGGAGCCTACGCGTATATTCCGCACATTGAAGGAGTTGCTGGATACCTATTTGGCTATGCCCCAGGTGGATAAAGACCGGATTTATGTGATGGGACTTTCCATGGGCGGTATGGGGACGTTTGATTTGGCGATACGTTATCCCGAAGTTTTTGCCGCAGCCGTTCCCATCTGTGGTATTGTGAATCCGGCAAGGCTTTCTGCCGCCAAAGACGTGAAGTTCCGTATTTATCACGGAGATGCCGATAACATTGTTCCGGTAGAAGGTTCGCGTCAGGCTTACAAGGCCTTGAAGGCTGCCGGTGCCGATGTTGAGTATATCGAATTCCCTGGAGTCAATCATGGCAGTTGGACACCGGCGTTCAATGATTCTGAGTTTATGGGTTGGCTGTTTAATCAGAAGAAAAAATGATGAGAGTATTGTCTGTTATCGGAATTCTCTTTTTAGGGGGCGCTTTTTTTACTTCTTGCATCACTTCTGGTCGGGTAAGTACTTTTGTGGTATTGCCGGATACGCAGACTTATCTGGAACAATGTCCGGAGGTCTTCGAGTCGCAAGTGGACTGGTTGGTTGCCAACCGTAAGAAAATAGATGCCGTGTTCCAAGTGGGAGATTTGACACAAGATAATTCTCCGGTGGAATGGGCGTATATGCAGAAAGCTTTTTATCGTATCAGCCAAGCGGGAATACCTTATTCTGTCGTGTGGGGAAATCATGATATTGGCAGTAAGCCCGGCAAGTTTTCGGACGTGCATAACACTGCAATGGCCAACAAGTATTTTCCTCTTTCCGATTATATGCAGAAGAACTATTGGGGAGGCAGTGCGGATGGAAAGACATTGGATAACTATTACATAAATTTCAGGTCGGGCGATACCGATTGGATGGTCTTGAATCTGGAATTCGGACCTTCTGATGAGGCTCTGCAATGGGCCGATTCCATAGTGGGTATTCATCCGGATAAGCTTGTCATATTGAATACACACGCCTATTTGTATTGTGACAGTACGTTGCATGACGGGAAAGACTGGTGGCGTCCTCAAGGATATGGCATCGGCAAAGAGCTCGGGCGCACAGTGAACGATGGCGCTGGAATCTGGAAGAAATTGCTTCTCAGACATCGCAATGTGATAGCTGTCTTTTGTGGGCATGTCTTGA
>ULOU01015986.1_pt1 | contig 28317 bp, 19 predicted proteins | sample 1952821 | NCBI WGS metagenome assembly ULOU01 (sample SAMEA4835610, study PRJEB28245) | human gut metagenome | biome: gut microbiome; material: fecal sample | place: Denmark | collected 2008 | reverse complement strand
GTCAGTAAGTGCTGACTACCGGGGGTAATTTTTTTGATTATAACAAATATTATTTTTGTCTGGAATTAATGCATCTTCTGTTATACATAAGGTGCATACTCATAGCATCCTGAGCTTTTATGGCATTATGTTCCGCAATGGCATTTGCTATTTCACGATGTGTTTCAATGGTTTCTGTTTTAAGGACATTGCCTGTTGTTTCAACAAAAAGAGGAATAGAGCTGTTAATAATTGGAACGAGTCTTGGAATAATCAGATTCTTGCTTCCAAGTGCTATTGCCGTGTGAAATTCTATATCTTTTTGTGTATGATCTTTTTTATGCTTGAGAAGTTCTTCAACTTCATCACACAATGAAATAATTTTGTGAACATCATTATTGTCTGCATATGTTGCTGACATAGCAGCAATGGCAGGTTCCAGCAGAAAACGGACTTCAAGCAAATCCTGTACAAGCTTTTTTTTGTCAGATATGAAAGTAAATCCAAGAGGGTCATCAATTACACCGGGTGATGTTGCTACATATGTTCCAGATCCCTGCCGGATTGTTACGATGTTGCGTGAGGCAAGTAATTTCATGGCTTCACGAAGAGAGCTCCGTCCAATATTAAGTTCTTTGGCAAGATGTGCTTCGTTAGGAAGTTTGTCTCCCGGCTGTAAATGTTCGTTTAATATAAAAGATATTATATCTTCAGAAATCTTCTGTGGAAGATTTTTTTCATCAGATTCTAAATTCATCATATGATTTCTAATCTCCTGCATTTATCAATATGAATAATAGTGCAAATACACTGCTTTTGTATAACTTATATATAATATAATGATTTTGTTTAATTGTCAAAAAGGAAACATGCACAAAAATATTGATGAATATTTAAACAATTTTACATATTGATTTCCTGAACGTTCAAGATTATATTAAATACATCAGATGATTTAGCTGATAAATCTCGGAAAAACAACAAAATATTGCAAAAAACAAAGAAAAGGTATGATGTATGGGTTGAAATACATCAGATGATTAGGAGGTAAAACGATATGGAGCAAACAGTATTTGTTGCAAATCCAACCAGATTACTGATAGCGGCAGCAGTCGGAATTATTGTGTTGCTGATATTAATAATCAAGTTTAAGCTTCATCCTGTTATTTCTATGATGATAGCCGCTATTATCATAGGTGTTGGAGCTGGGATGCCACTTACAATGATATCAGATACGGTTGAAAAGGGTGTTGGCAAAACGCTTCAGGGAATAGCATTACTTGTGGGTCTTGGTTCGATGTTTGGCGGAATTCTTGAGGTAAGTGGCGGGGCACAAAGAATAGCACAGACACTTATTGATAAGCTTGGTCAGAAGAAGGCTGGAATTGCACTGGGAATTACAGGACTGGTTATAGGAACGACAGTATTTTTTGAAGCAGGTGTGGTTGTACTTATACCACTTGCATTCAGTGTTGCAAAGCAGACAAAGAAGTCAACATTATATTATGCTATACCGCTTCTTGCAGGTCTTGCAAGTGGATACGCATTTGTTCCACCATCAGCAGGTTCTGTTCTTGTAGCAGATTCACTTGGAGTTAATCTTGGAGTGATGATTATGGTTGGTATCCCGACTGCATTGATATGTATGATAGTAGCAGGTGTAATATGGGGACGATTCATTGGAAACAAAGTGTTTACTAAATTACCGGTTAATGTGGAAGAGATTAAGGAAGATTCTAAGGAACTGCCTCCATTTGGACTGGTGCTTGGAGTGATTCTTATACCACTTGTATTAATACTGGTAAGTACTGTTTCTAAATACATGCCGATTCCGGTTGATGTGAAAAATGTGCTGGGATTCATTGGAAAACCATTCCTTGCATTGACAATAGCAACACTTGCTGCAATGTATTTCCTTGGAATAAGAAGAGGATATACAGGAGCCCAGTTAAAGAAGATACTTGATCATTCATTACGCCCAGTCGGAATGATACTTCTGGTAATAGCGAGTGGTGGAGTAATCAGATGGATGCTTCAGGATTCAGGACTTGGAGATATAATAGGTCCGGCATTGGAGAAGAGCGGAATGCCACTTATACTTGTAGCATTTCTTATTGCATTACTTGTAAGAGCATCTGTAGGAAGTTCTATGGTTGCAATGACTATGGCATCAGGAATAATGGCAACTATGCCTGCAGTTATGGCAACAAGCATGTTATACAGGGCAGCAATGTGTTGTGCAATATGTGGTGGTGCAACAGCATTAAGTCATGTAAATGATGCTGGTTTCTGGCTTGTAGGAACATTTCTTGAGATAGATGAGAAAACTACATTAAAGTCGTGGACTATTATGGAAACGCTTATAGGCATAACAGCATTGATTGTAAGTCTGATTATTTCAATATTTGCTTAGATATTATTAAGAGTCACTATTTGATAAGAATATATAAAACAGGAGGCTGCAAATGGTAAAAATACCGGTATGTTTGAACAATATGACTGATGCAAAGCATCTGGTACAGATAGCAGAAGGCTGCGATAAGGATGTAGACCTTATGTGTGGGAAGTATTTAGTCGATGCCAAGTCGATGCTTGGAGTATTTAGTCTTCCACAGTTCGACAATGTAGAGCTGTGCGTGGATGAGAGTGAAAAAGATAAAGTTTATGAAAAGCTGGAACAAATGAATTTATTAAGATAAGAAGAAAGGCAGGTAATTGTTATGTGTTTAGTAAGTCAGGAAATGAGAAAATTAGCTCCGGAGTTAGATCCTTTGAGAATCGGCACAGGCTGGAAGAAGGAAGATCTGGGAAAAGTCCAGGTTATGGTAGAAAGTACATTTGGTGACAGCCATCCGGGAAGCGGACACCTTAATATACTCGTTGATGAGGTGCGAAAGGGAATTGCTGAAGAAGGTGGATTCGGAGCAAGGTATTATTGTACAGATATATGCGATGGTGAAAGTCAGGGAACTGACGGCATCAATTATAGTCTTGCAAGCAGGGAAATGATAGCTAATATGATAGAGATACATGCAAATGCAACACCATTTGATGCAGGTGTATATCTTTCAAGCTGTGATAAAGGGGTTCCTGGTAATCTTATGGGACTTGCAAGAGTTAATATTCCATCTGTGTTTGTTCCAGGCGGTACTATGAATGCAGGTCCGGAGATGCTTACGCTTGAGCAGCTTGGAATGTACAGTGCACAGTATGAAAGAGGAGAGATTGACGAAGAGAAGCTTGACTGGGCAAAATGTAATGCATGCCCTAGCTGTGGTGCATGTTCATTTATCGGAACAGCGTCAACATTGCAGATAATGGCAGAGGCACTTGGATTAGCACTGCCGGGAAGTGCTCTTATGCCGGCTACAAGTCCTGACCTGTTAGATTATGCAAGAGAAGCAGGAAGACAGTCAGTAAGGCTTGCAAAGATGAAGAATATGAAGCCATCAGATATAGTGACTTTAGAAAGCTTTGAAAATGCAATTCTTGTACATGCTGCAATATCAGGAAGTACTAACTGTCTGCTTCATATTCCTGCAATTGCACATGAATTTGGAATTGAGATTACCGGAGATACATTTGACAGATTACATCGCGGTGCACATTATCTTCTTGATGTACGTCCAGCAGGAAGATGGCCGGCAGAAGTATTCTATTATGCAGGCGGTGTTCCGGCAATTATGGAAGAAATTAAGGGCCATCTTCATCTTGATGTAATGACTGTTACAGGAAAGACTCTTGGTGAGAATCTTGAAGAGCTTAAGGCAAATGGATTCTATGAAAGATGTAATAAGTGGCTTAATGATTTCAACAAGCGTTACAATGTAAATGTTACTAAGGAAGATATAATCAGACCATATGATAAGCCTATTGGGGAGAATGGAAGCATTGCTGTTCTTAAAGGTAATCTTGCCCCGGAAGGTGCAGTTATTAAACATACAGCCTGCCCTAAGGAAATGTTTAAGGCTGTACTTAATGCAAGACCATTCGATAGCGAAGAGGCATGTCTTGATGCAGTAATCCATCATAAGGTTCAGAAAGGTGATGCAGTATTCATAAGATATGAGGGTCCTAAGGGAAGCGGAATGCCTGAGATGTTCTATACATCAGAGGCAATAAGCAGTGATAAGGAGCTGGGTAAGAGCATAGCACTTATTACAGACGGAAGGTTCTCAGGAGCATCTACCGGTCCGGTAATTGGACACTGCAGCCCGGAAGCGGTAGATGGAGGTCCTATTGCACTCGTTGAAGAAGGAGATCTTATTGAAATCGATGTTGAGGAAAGAAAGCTTAACATAGTAGGTGTTGCAGGAAAGAGAATGACACCTGAAGAGATAGATAAGATTCTTATGGAAAGAAGAAAACAGTGGAAACCTAAAGAACGCAAATATAAGAAGGGTGTGTTGAGATTATTCAGTGAACTTGCAGCAAGCCCAATGAAAGGTGCTTATCTTGAATATGATAAGTAATTAAAAATACCATGGTGGGAAGATTAGTTTCTTCCTGCCATGGTATTTAAGATATATCTAAACTTTATTAATATTTTTTTCTAATTTACGCACATCTTTTTCTATTTCGGGAACATCTTCTTTTATAAACATAATCATAAAACTTACAAATAAGAGTCCACATGAAACCCAGATGGTACGCATGTTAAAGAGCTTAATGAAATATCCGCCGAGTCCTGCACCAATTGCAAACATTATGATAATAGCCCAGTAACAAAGCGATTTATGAAGGATTTTTTTATCCTTTGTTTTAACGTATGCACAAAGTGATTCAACACCGCTTCTCATATTGCCGATGCACATTGTACTTGCAAATGCATATCCGTTTACTTTTCTGAATGCCTGTACCTGCATTGCACATGAAAATGAAACGATTGCGTTGGCAAGAAGATTCCATTCCAGAGGCAGGAAACCTACCACAAAAAGAAGAATTATTTCATTGAAAACCACAAGCTGCCGCCAATGGAATTTTTGAATTTTACGGTATTTGATGTGTACGAATTCCGAGAAGGCAATGCCAAAAGCAAAAAATACAAGCGGCACAAGATAATGAAGTGCAAGATGCCAGTTCTTTTCTGCAATGCTCTGGCTTAACAAAACAATGTTTCCTGTCTGTGCATTGGCAAATACTTTTCCACGGAATATGTATGTGTATGCGTCCTGTAGACCACCTGAAACTGATAAAAATGCAGCGGTTAAGAATGAGTCAGACATCTGTCCGTGTATTTTGTGTTTCATTTTATATTCCTCCGTAAAGTGTTTTTTTGGTAATGTTTTAACATTATAACACTTTTTGACCGGTAAGTGGGTCGGTAATTTCAAGTAAGGCCATAATTACTGCCATACGTACATATTTTCCGTTCTGTACCTGCTTGAAATATGCAGCACGGTTGTCGTCATCAACGTCTGTTGATATTTCATCAACTCTTGGAAGTGGGTGTAAAACCGGCATATCAGGCTTGGCAAGATTAAGTTTTTCACGGTTGAGAATATATGTATCTTTGAGGCGTAAGTATTCATCTTCGCTGAAAAAACGTTCCTTTTGTACTCGTGTCATATAGAGTACATCAAGCTTAGGAAGTGTTTCTTCAAGGCTTGAAACCTCATAATATTCTGAATTATAAGGTTTTAATGTGTCTTCTATTGTATATGCGGGCACTTTTAATTCATCGGGAGAGATAAAGTAAAAACGATTGTTTTTGTAACGCACAAGACTGTTTACGAGTGAGTGTACAGTTCGTCCGAATTTTAAGTCGCCGCAGAATCCGATAGTAATATTATCAAGGTGGCCTTTCAGTTGTCTTATGGTCATTAAATCGATGAGAGTCTGTGTCGGGTGATTATGACCGCCATCACCGGCATTTATTACAGGAATTGAAGAATACATTGATGCAACCAGCGGAGCACCTTCTTTTGGATGTCTCATTGCAATAATATCAGCGTAACAGCTTACAACACGGGAAGTATCGGCAACTGTTTCACCTTTGCTTGCACTTGACATTTCAGCACCGGCGAATCCTATTACCTGACCTCCAAGGCTGAGCATTGCTGATTCAAATGACAGACGTGTTCTTGTACTTGGCTCATAAAAGAGTGTTGCAATTCTTTTTCCGTCGGCAACATGGCTGTAGGCATCAGGATTTTGCTTGATCCTGTCAGCGAGGTCCAATATGTTTTTAGTTTCTTCAAGTGTAAAATCAAGTGGGTCAATCAAGTGTCTCATAACCATTCTCCCTTTGTTAAATATTGATTTCGTTCAGCTCCTACAGAAATAAACTGAATTTCATGATTCAAAAGATGTTCAAGAGTTTCAATGTATTTTCTTGCATTTTCAGGCAGCTCTTCATATTTCCTGCATTTTGAAATGTCAGTATTCCAGCCAGGAAGCATTTGGATGACAGGAGTCATGCTGTCTAAATCGTCTAACGGGTCAAATTCCGTTATGATTTCATCGTTTAATTTATATGATGTGATTACCGGAATTTCATCCATATGGCTTAATACATCGAGTTTTGTGAGTGCGATTTTATCAGCATTCTGGCATTTCAGACCATAAGCAGAGGCTACGGCGTCAAATGGACCGACACGGCGAGGACGTCCTGTTGCAGCACCGTATTCACCGCCGGATTTTCTTAGTGATTCCATCCATTTTTCCGGCATTGCTTTTTCTGCCGTGAATGGTCCTGCACCGACACATGTAGAATAAGCCTTTAACACACCGACGATGTGGTCAGGCAAAGTTCCCGGAATGCCGGCACCGATAGGACCATATGCGGAGATAGTTGATGAGCTTGAGGTGTATGGGAAAATTCCATAATCGATGTCACGCATGGCACCGAGCTGAGCCTCAAGAACAACTTTTTGGTGATTGGAGAGGGCAGCTGCAATGTAATTTCCGGTATCTGTAATATATGGAGCAAATTGTTCAGCCTTTTTTTCACACCATGATAAAAGAGCCGGATAAGACATTGGAGCTTGGTGGTAGCAGCCGCCCAGTTCCAGATTTTTGTATTCAAGCATAGTTTTTAATCTTGATTGAATATGTGGTTTGTCAAGATGAAGAAGGTCGCCGAGACGCAATGTTTTTTTCTTATATTTATCGCTGTATGCGTATGCAATGCCGCGGCGTGTAGAACCAAAGGCAGAACCTGTTTTTGCAAGTCTGTCTTCTTCAAGTTCATCCTGGATTTTATGCCATGGCATTGATATAGTAGCATGCTTTGAGAGCTTTAAATTCTGAGGAGAAATTACAATTCCTTTTTCTCTTATGCTTTCAATTTCGTTTTCAAGATGGTCTAAATCTACAACCATGCCATCCCCCAGAACGCATGTGACATCAGGATGTAATATTCCTGATGGAAGAAGATTAAGTACAAATTTACAGTTGTCTGTTACAACTGTATGTCCGGCGTTGTTTCCGCCCTGATATCTGACAACAACATCGGCATTTTCGGCAAGCAGATCGATTACACGGCCTTTGCCTTCATCGCCCCAGTTGATTCCTGTTACTGCTGTAAGCATATTAGCCTCCTTGTTTTCCGAAGGAAAATGCGACCGCTATGGGAGCAGAGGCTTTTCCTCCTTGTTTTCCGAAGGAAAATGCGACTACTATGGGAGCAGAGGCTTTTCCTCCTTGTTTTCTTTTTCAGAATTGGCTAAATTATACTATTGAATTTGCAATAAGTAAAAACTATAATTGATATAATAAACATAAGCAATTGATATGACAGATGAACGTTTATAGCGATTGCAGATTTCTGACATAATAAGAATAAACAGGAGGCAGGGGGTTATGAATGTAAATTTTGAGTATTATAAGATTTTTTTCTATGTGGCGAAGTATCATAATTTTACAAAGGCGGCACATGTACTTGGAAACAGCCAGCCAAATGTTACGAGAGCAATGAATTGTCTGGAACAGCAGATTAACACACTTCTGTTTGTGAGAACAAACAGAGGAGTTGAGCTTACGCCTGAGGGCGAGAAGCTGTATATAAGAGTCTCAGCGGCAATGGCACAGATATTTGAGGCAGAGGAGGAACTTTCTGACAGCATGAGCCTTTCGCACGGAAGTATTTCTATCGGAGCGAGCGAGACAGCTCTTAATATATTTCTTCTTGATAAATTGAAATCGTTTCATATGATGTATCAGGGAATAAGGCTGAAAATATATAATCACTCAACACCTCAGGCAATAGATGCAGTTAAGAATGGAATAATTGATTTTGCGGTTGTATCCACGCCAGCAGATGTTGAGTCACCATTAAAAAGCGTGAAATTAGTTCCGTTCAGGGAGATTCTTATAGGTGGAAAAACATTTACGGCACTTGGAAGCCAGGAACTTTCGCTCAGCGAATTAAAGGATTATCCGCTTATATGTCTTGGACGAGAGACAGCAACGTATGATTTTTATAACAAAATATTTTTGTCGCATGGACTTGAACTTAATCCGGACACGGAGGCGGCAACGACAGACCAGATACTTCCTCTTGTGAAGAGTGAACTTGGGCTTGCATTTATTCCTGAGCCGATGGCGGCAGAGGCAATTAATAAAAATGAAATTGTCAGAATCCAGTTAAGAGATGAAATTCCCGGAAGAAATATCTGTATGGTATACGATTCAAGGCATCCCCTCAATTCTGCGGCAAGAGAATTGCAGAAAGTTATTATGGAAGGCAGGTAGAATATGACACTTCAACAATTAAAATATGCAATAACAGTTGCACAGACAGGAACGATTACAGAGGCTGCAGAAAAGTTATATATTTCACAGCCGAGCCTTACTAATGCAATACACGAACTTGAAAAAGAAATGAATATTGAAATATTTACAAGAACTAATAAAGGAATAATTGTTTCAAAAGACGGTGAGGATTTTCTGGGATATGCGAGGCAGGTGCTGGAACAGGCAGAGGTTCTTGAAGATAAATATAAAGGTGGCGGTGGTGGAAAGAAGAAATTCTGTATTTCAACGCAGCATTATTCATTCGCGGTTAATGCATTTGTTGATTTGATAAAAAAATATGGACAGGATGAATATGATTTCAGCATACGTGAGACGCAGACGTATGAGATTATAGAAGATGTTGCTAAGATGAACAGTGAGTTGGGAATTATTTTTATGGATGATTTTAATGATGTCGTTCTTAATAAAATTTTAAAATCCAATGATTTGGAATTCCATCAGCTTTATTCGGCAAAACCACATGTTTTCATAAGCAGGAGGCACCCACTGGCTGGAAAGCAAATTATTACAAATGAACAGCTGGAAGCATATCCTTATCTGTCATATGAACAGGGAGAGCACAATTCGTTTTATTTTTCAGAGGAAATATTTTCAACTTATGAAAGAAAGAAAAATATCAGGGTGAGAGACCGTGCAACGCTTTTTAATCTGCTTATAGGATTAAACGGATATACGGTATGCAGCGGAATTATTGACAAAAAACTTAATGGAAAAGATATAATTGCAGTTCCGCTTGCAGATGAAAAAGACATGCGTATAGGATATATTACACATAGAAAAGGCATGATAAGCAGGCTTGGAAATACATATATTGAAGCATTAAAAAAGTATCTGCAATAATGGGAAGTAATATCAAATAGAATAATTTGACATAGTTTTAAACTATGTCAAACATATATTTTTATGTATTATACAGATGACAAAACTTCAATTTATAATAAGACTCACAGAAAACAGAAAATTATTATAAATTTGGAGGAAAAATAGATGAGCAGATTAGAAACACCATTCAGATATGACCATGTTGGAAGCTTTTTGCGTCCTGAAAAATTAAAGGAGGCAAGAAGAAAGTTCGATGATGGTGATATCGGATATGATGAGTTAAAGAAGGTTGAAGATGAAGCGATTACAGAACTTGTAGGCAAATTAAAAGAAATAGGATACCATGTTATCACAGATGGTGAGTTCAGAAGAGCAACATGGCATCTTGATTTTATGTGGGGATTTGACGGAGTAGGACATGTTGAGACAAAGACAGGACTTCCGTTCCATGGCGAAGCTGCAATGATTGATGATACATTTCTTGTTGGAAAGATAAAATCTTCAAAGGAACATCCATTTGTGGAACATTTCAGATTTGTAAAGCAGTTTGAGGACGAAGAAACAGTTGCAAAGCAGACAATTCCTGCACCGGCACAGTTCCTTGCACAGTTTACAATGCCTTTCAACAGAGTTGAGACAGAAAAGTATTATTCATCTGATGATGAACTTGCAGATGATATTGTAAAGGCTTATGCTTCATTTATTGATGATTTATACAAAGCAGGCTGCCGCAATCTTCAGCTTGATGACTGTACATGGGGCATGCTGGCAGATAAGACAGCAACTTTGGTATATGGGAAAAAGACATTTGAAGGATTAAAAGAAGTCCAGAAATTATATAAAGATATTAATAACAGAGTGATTGACCAGGCACCGGAGGATATGATTATTAATACACATGTGTGCCGTGGCAATTTCCATTCTACATATGCAAGCAGCGGTGCGTATACATCCGTTGCAGACGTGCTTTTCGGCGAGGAAAATGCAAATGCATATTATCTTGAATTTGATGATGAGCGTTCAGGTGGATTTGAGCCTCTTGCAAAGATTTCAGGCAATAAGAAGGTTGTGCTTGGTCTTATAACAACAAAATCACCTGTACTTGAGGATAAAGCACAGGTGATAGCAAGAATCCATGAAGCAGAAAAGTTTGCCCCTCTTGACAGATTATATCTTAGTCCGCAGTGTGGATTTGCATCTTGCGAAATCGGAAATAAGCTCACAGAAGACGAGCAGTGGGCAAAACTTAAACTTGTTAAAGAAATCGCAGAAGAGGTATGGGGAAAGTAGAATAAGAACGGCAGTGCCGGATTACTTCCACTGACCGAAAAAGTCTTCAAGTTTGTTGAGAGACTTTGTAAGAACGGCAGCTTCTTCTTCGTTCAGACTATCCATAACGCTGTCAATCATGTCTTTGTGAAATGCAGCATGATGTTTGTATGCACTCACGCCTTTTGGTGTGAGTGTGGCAAATACGATTCTTCTGTCTTTCGGATTGCGTGTACGTATTATATATCCCTTTTTGACAAGTGCATTCATTCCTATAGTAAGTGTTCCCATTGTAACTCCGAGTGTTTTGGAGATGGCAGTCATTGTACGTGGTTCTTCTGTTCCGACGGCTTCAATAATATGCATATCTGTAACGGAAATGTCTTTGAATTCATCAGTTATGATGGCTTTTTCCTCTACGTCTAAAATGTCATTAAACAGTTTTACAAGTAAATTATTCAAAACTTCAAATGTATCCATAAGAAGCACCTGCTCTTTCTTTGTAATATGTTTTAATAATAAAATACGAATCTTTTTCTATAGTATATACGAAATAAGTCCTATTTGCAATGAATTTGATTTGCTTTTTTGTGCCTTACGTAGTATCATAAATACGTATATGTAGTTCGTTACTAAAAAGGAGAAATATATGAAGTTCATAGCAATCGGAGAATTGATGTTAAGATTATCTCCGCCAAATTATGAAAAGATTGTATCTACTCATAATTATATTGTAAATTATGGCGGTGCTGAGGCAAACGTGGCAGTATCTTTGGCAAATCTCGGAGTTGACAGTACATTCTTTACTGTACTTCCGGATTCAGATATTGGTAAGTCTGCTATTAATTATTTTAAGGCAAATGATGTACATACAAAGCATATTATCAAGGCAGACGGAAGAATGGGACTGTATTATCTTGAAGAGGGTGTATCTGTAAGACCTTCACAGGTAATCTATGACCGTTCAGGTTCTGCATTTGCTGAATATGACTATAAGGATGTAGATTTTGAAAATATATTAAAAGATTATGACTGGCTTCATTTAAGCGGTATTACACCGGCACTTTCATATAACTGCCGCCGCCTTATAGACAAGGCTGTTAAGGCTGCAAAGAAGCTTGGACTTACTGTAAGTTTTGACCCTAATTTCAGAAGTACATTATGGTCATTTAGTACAGCCAGAGATGTTCTTAGTAAGTATCTTCCATATGTAGATGTATTGATTGGTATAGAACCTATTCATGTATACAATCCGGACGGAACAGATGTCAAAGATGGTCTTACAATGGACCCGTCTTTTAAGGATATGGACAGAGTATTTAAGGCTATTGATGAGCAGTATCATATGAAAGCAATCGGAAGAACTGTAAGATATGTCCACTCAGGCAGCAATAATTCTCTCAAAGCTTTCTTCTATACTAATGGAGAGACTTATGAGAGTAAGACGATTAACTTTGAAATTGTTGACCGTGTCGGTGGTGGTGATGCATTTTCATCAGGTCTTATTTATGCACTTATGCAGAATGATATGACACCACAGGAGACAGTTGATTTTGCTGTTGCATCTTCTGTAATGAAGCATGCTATCCGAGGCGATACAAATATCACAAATGTAGATCAGATTAAGAGACTTATGAACAATGCTTCATTTGATGTACAAAGATAATTATGTGATTTTTAGTACAATTTGTACTAAGATAAGAGCAAGGCAGACAAGTGCTTGACATTTCAGACCTTGTTATATACAATAAAGCCAACTGCAATGACGAAGACAGTAGGATATAAGGAAAAGTCGCAGCGAGCCGGGGCGGTGAGAGCCGGTACGAGTAGCTTATATCTGAACATCACTTCCAAGCATCCGGGCTGAACGGAGTTTGTTTCGGGCGTGTAAGCGTAGCGGAACATGAAAGTGCTTCAATTAAGCCGGGACGGAAATCCTACCGTTAAAAGGGACGCATATGCTGGTATGTCGTAATTAAGATTAGGTCGATAATTCCCCTGTCGTTTATTACGGCAGGGGCTTTTTTAATGCGGGTATCAGATTGTTTTATGTGCATGTAGCATTTGCTGGTGACGCAGATTATTAGAATTGGCACAATTATGAAAGGACGGATTTTTAAGATGGTATACGAAAAGGTATCACCGGAACTTAATTTTGTTGATAGAGAAAAACAAGTCGAGAAGTTCTGGAAAGAAAATGACATTTTTGAAAAAAGTATTGAAAATCGTAAAGAGGGAGAGACATATACATTCTATGATGGTCCTCCAACGGCTAATGGTAAGCCTCATATCGGTCATGTCCTTACAAGAGTTATTAAGGATATGATTCCAAGATACCGTACAATGAAAGGATACATGGTTCCACGTAAGGCAGGATGGGATACACATGGTCTTCCTGTTGAACTTGAAGTTGAAAAGAAGCTCGGACTTGATGGCAAGGAACAGATTGAAGAGTATGGTCTTGAGCCATTTATCAAGCATTGTAAAGAGAGTGTATGGAAATATAAGGGCATGTGGGAGGATTTCTCATCTACTGTAGGTTTCTGGGCTGATATGGATAACCCTTATGTTACTTATGACAATAACTTTATTGAGTCTGAATGGTGGGCTTTAAAGCAGATTTGGGATAAGGGACTTCTTTATAAAGGTTTTAAGATTGTTCCTTACTGTCCAAGATGTGGTACACCTCTTTCTTCTCATGAGGTTGCACAGGGATATAAGGCTGTAAAAGAGCGTTCAGCAGTAGTACGTTTCAAGGTTGTCGGAGAAGATGCTTATTTCCTTGCATGGACAACAACGCCTTGGACACTTCCGTCTAATGTTGCCCTTTGTGTAAACCCTGATGAGACATATGTTAAGGTAAAAGCTGCTGACGGATATACTTATTATATGGCAGAGGCACTTCTTGACAAAGTATTAGGCGGACTTGCAGTTAAGGCGGGACAGACTGTAAAAGGCGAGTCTCTTGATGAGGATGCAAAAGACGCAAATGGTGCCGGTATTGATTATGAAGTATTAGAGACTTACAAAGGTAAGGATTTAGAGTATAAAGAGTATGAACCATTATATCAGTGTGCAGCTGATTGTGCCGCAAAACAGCACAAGAAGGGACATTTTGTTACATGTGACACATATGTAACTATGTCAGATGGTACAGGTATCGTTCATATTGCACCTGCATTTGGTGAAGATGATGCCAAAGTAGGCAGAAAATATGACCTTCCATTTGTTCAGTTTGTTGATGGCAAGGGTGATTTGACAGAAGAAACACCTTATGCCGGATTATTTGTTAAGAAAGCGGATCCGGAAGTATTAAAAGACCTTGATAAGGAAGGAAAGCTTTTTGACGCACCTAAGTTTGAACATGATTATCCATTCTGCTGGAGATGTGATACACCTCTTATTTATTATGCAAGAGAGTCATGGTTTATCAAGATGACAGATCCTGAAGTTAAGGCTAATCTCATTGCTAATAATAAGACAATCAACTGGATTCCAGAGACAATCGGAACAGGACGTTTTGGAGCATGGCTTGAAAATGTCCAGGACTGGGGTATCAGCCGTAACCGTTATTGGGGTACACCGCTTAATATCTGGCAGTGTGAGGATTGTGGCGAAATGCTTTCAATCGGAAGCATTGCAGAACTCAAGGAACATTCAGACAACTGTCCTGATGATATTGAGCTTCACCGTCCATATATCGATGCGGTTACATGCAAGTGTGGCAAGTGTGGCGGCACAATGAAGAGAGTTCCGGAAGTTATCGACTGCTGGTTCGATTCAGGTTCAATGCCATTTGCACAGCATCACTATCCATTTGAAAATAAGGAATTATTTGAACAGCAGTTCCCAGCCAAGTTTATTTCAGAAGCTGTTGACCAGACAAGAGGATGGTTCTATTCACTTCTTGCTATTTCAACACTCTTATTTAACAAGGCACCTTACGAAAATGTTATTGTTTTAGGACATGTTCAGGATGCTGACGGCCAGAAGATGAGTAAATCAAAGGGCAATGCAGTAGATCCGTTTGATGCATTACAGAAACACGGAGCAGATGCAATCCGCTGGTATTTCTATGAAAATTCAGCACCATGGCTTCCTAACCGTTTCCATGACAAGGCTGTTACAGAAGGTCAGAGAAAGTTCATGGGTACAATCTGGAACACATATGCATTCTTCGTATTATATGCAAATATTGATGATTTTGATGCAACAAAATATACTTTGGAATATGATAAGCTTCCGGTAATGGATAAATGGATTCTTTCAAAGTTAAATACAATGGTTAAGACTGTTGATGACAATCTTAACAACTACAAGATTACAGAGACTGCAAGAGTTCTTGAAGATTTTGTTGATGAACTTTCTAACTGGTATGTAAGAAGATGCCGTGAGAGATTCTGGGCAAAGGGAATGGAACAGGATAAGATTAATGCTTACATGACATTGTATACAACACTTGTTACACTTTGTAAAGCAGCAGCTCCAATGATTCCGTTTATGACAGAGAGCATTTACAGAAATCTTGTATGCAGCATTGACAAGACAGCACCTATAAGCGTTCACCTTTGCGATTTCCCTAAGGTAAATGAAGACTGGATTGATACAAAACTTGAAGAGAACATGGAAGATGTCCTTAATGCAGTTGTAATCGGACGTGCATGCCGAAATGCAACAAATATCAAGAACAGACAGCCAATCGGAAAGATGTTTATCAAAGCACCATGGAAACTTGATGATTTCTTTACAAATATTATCGCAGATGAGCTTAATGTAAAGAGCGTTGAATATAAGGATGATGTAAGAGATTTCACATCATACACATTCAAGCCGCAGCTTAAAACATTGGGACCTAAGTATGGCAAGTTCCTCGGTGAAATCAGAAAGCAGCTTTCAGAACTTGATGGCAATAAGGCTATGGATGACCTTAACAATGCAGGATATATCACACTTTCTGTAAATGGACAGGATGTTCAGCTCGAAAAGGCAGATCTCCTTATCGAGATGGTTCAGGCAGAAGGATATGTTGCCAATTCTGATAAGGGAATTACAGTTGTTATGGATACAAAGCTTACACCTGAACTTATCGAGGAAGGTTTTGTAAGAGAACTTGTAAGTAAAATCCAGACAATGCGTAAGGATGCAGGATTTGAAGTTATGGACAGAATCAATGTATATGTTTCTGGAAATGATAAGATTGCAGCTCTTATGGAGAAAAATGCAGAACAGGTTAAAGCAGTTGTACTTGCTGACAATATTATTGCCGGTGAAGCAAAAGGATTTACAAAGGATTGGAATATCAACGGCGAAGATGTAACTTTAGGCGTTGAAAAACAGTAATTAAACAGCAGATTATAAAAGTGTCCGGTTTTGGTAAAAATAAACCGGGCACTTGTTTGCATTTTAAGTAATTAATGTAGTATAATTATAATGCTTTAAACATTTTATCAATACCATATTTCAGGAGGAAAAATGAATGAGTAATACTTCATGGTTTAATAAAGATGAATTCAAGAAAAATATTATAAGCAACTGTAAATCCTTATTCAGAAAAAATATTGATGAGGCAGATAAACAGCAGCTTTTCCAGTCTGTAGCATATGCTGTAAAGGAAATTATAATTGATAGATGGATTGCGACACAGAAGGAATATGCAAAACAGGATAAAAAGACTGTTTACTATATGTCTATGGAATTCCTTATGGGCAGGGCTTTAGGTAACAATATGATTAATCTTATGGCATATGATGAAATGAAGGAAGTTCTTGAAGAACTTGGCATGGATATTAATGTCATAGAGGACCAGGAACCTGATGCAGCACTCGGTAACGGTGGTCTGGGAAGACTTGCCGCATGTTTCCTTGATTCACTTGCAACACTTGAATATCCGGCATATGGATGCGGAATACGTTATAAATATGGTATGTTTAAGCAGGAGATTAAAGATGGCTATCAGGTAGAAGTTCCTGATAACTGGCTTAAAGACGGTAATCCGTTTGAGATTAAGCGTTCTGAATATCCGACAGTAGTTAAGTTCGGAGGATATGTACGTTCATACAGAGATGAAAAGACAGGAAGAGATATGTTTGTTCAGGAGGATTACAGAGCTGTAACAGCTATTCCTTATGATGTTCCTGTTGTTGGATATGGCGTAAATACAGTTAATACATTAAGAATATGGGATGCAGAACCGGTAGATACATTTAATTTAAGTTCATTTGATAAGGGTGATTATCAGAAAGCGGTTGAGGAAGAGAACCTTGCAAAGAATATTGTTGAGGTACTTTATCCTAATGATAATCATTATGCAGGTAAGGAACTTCGTTTAAAACAGCAGTATTTCTTTGTATCAGCCAGCGTACAGCGTGCGATTGCACAGTATAAGGAAAGACATGATGATGTAAGAAAGCTTTATGAAAAGGTAACTTTCCAGCTTAATGATACACATCCTACAGTAGCTGTAGCGGAACTTATGAGAATTCTCATGGACGAAGAAGGTCTTGAATGGGATGAAGCATGGGATGTAACAACTAAGACTGTTGCATATACAAATCATACAATTATGGCAGAAGCACTTGAAAAATGGCCAATTGAGCTTTTCTCAAGACTTCTTCCTAGAATTTATCAGATTGTGGAGGAGATTAATCGTCGTTTTGTAGAAGAAATAAAGGCTAAGTATCCGGGCAATCAGGATAAAATCCGCAAGATGGCAATTATTTATGATGGTCAGGTTAAGATGGCTAATCTTGCGATATGTGCAGGATATTCTGTAAATGGTGTTGCAAAACTTCATACGGAGATTCTTGAAAAGCAGGAACTTAAAGATTTCTATGAAATGATGCCGGAGAAGTTCAATAATAAGACTAATGGTATCACACAGAGAAGATTCCTTCTTCATGCAAATCCGCTTCTTGCAGCATGGATTACAGACAAAATCGGCGATGGATGGATTACAGATTTAACACAGCTTAAAAAGCTTAAAGTATATGTTGATGATGCAAAATGCCAGCAGGAGCTTATGCAGATTAAGTATAAAAATAAGGTTCGTCTTGCAAAATATATAAAAGAGCATAATGGAATTGATGTTGACCCGAATTCTATTTTTGATGTCCAGGTTAAGAGACTTCATGAATATAAGAGACAGCTTCTTAATATTCTTCATGTAATGTATCTTTACAATGAAGTAAAGAAGAATCCTGATATGGATATTAAGCCAAGAACATTTATTTTTGGTGCAAAAGCAGCCGCAGGTTATAAGATTGCAAAGCAGACAATCAAACTTATCAACAGCGTTGCAGATGTAATTAATAACGATGCTTCAATTAATGGCAAGATTAAGGTAGTATTTATTGAAAATTACAGAGTTTCAAACGGCGAAATCATATTTGCGGCAGCAGATGTAAGCGAACAGATTTCTACAGCGTCAAAGGAAGCATCAGGTACAGGTAATATGAAGTTCATGCTCAACGGAGCCATGACACTTGGTACAATGGATGGTGCTAATGTTGAGATTGTTCAGGAAGTCGGAATTGAAAATGCTGTAATATTCGGACTTTCATCTGATGAAGTTATCCGCTATGAAAATGAGGGCGGTTATGACCCAATGGAGATATTTAACAATGACCAGGATATCCGTGAGGTATTGATGGAACTTATCAATGGCAAATATTCTCCTGATGATACAGAAAGATTCAGAGATATTTACAATTCACTCCTTAATAATCAGGGTGGCAGAAGAGCGGACACATACTTCATACTCAAAGATTTCCGTTCATATGCGGATGCACAGAAGATTATTAACGAAAGATATTCTGATGAAAAGGCATGGGCAAAGTCAATGATGTTAAATATTGCCAGTGCCGGTAAGTTCTCATCAGACAGAACTATTGAAGAATATGTTCATGATATCTGGAAGCTTGAAAAAGTTCACATTCCGGATGTGAAATAATTTTATAAAAATTTATAATGAGTATGCCTCGTTTATCGTTTTGACGGTGCGGGGCATATTTTTTATTTTAGCTGCATATGCTTTTATATCATATGATTCTATGCCGGATTATTTCTATGATTCTATGTTGGATTATTCCGGCTTGATGAATTCTTGATTAAGAGGGGATTTTTTGCAGATATGAAAAAAATACTTACGGTCATATTGATATTTTGTATATATGTTGCTGTGCCGGCTGTGATAACTTTGTCGGTTAATTCTGATGATTCGCAGGGGGTATCTCAGGAAAATATTTATGGACCGAGGGTTAATGTTAAATATAAAAATGGAACAAAATCTGTATCGGTAAATGAATATGTCACAATGGTTCTTGCAAAAAGATTTGAGTCAGGTGATGAGACGGAAACGTTAAAGGCTATGGGTATAATGATAAGAACAGATATTTACCGTGTTATGGGGGATGAGATGAGTGTTGACAGCGAAACGCTTGGCATGGAGTATTTCACAAAAAATGTGATGAAAAATGAATGGGGGAATAATTTCGAGGAATATTATAATCATGTAAATGACAGTGTAATGTCAACAGGTCAGATGGTTATAACATATAATAATAATCTAATTGATGCAAAATATTCGCGTGTGTGCAATGAAAAGACGCTTTCCGGTACGGAACTTCTGGGAGCGGATTATGCATATCTGGTGCCGGAAGACTGCCCGGAAGATATGACAAGCCCTGATTTTCTCAAAACTGAGGAATATTCAAAAAAACAGTTTGTAAAAAAAATAAATACCGCATATAAGGATTCCGGGCTGGATGAAAATAATCCGTTTGGCGATATTCAGGTGGTTTCACAGACTAATATGGGGTATGTGACAAAAATTCAAGTGGGAAATGTTGTAATGTCGGGTGATGTATTTGCAAAAATACTGGGACTTAATTCGCCTTTTTTTGCAATTAAAGATGGAAAAATTACAACCAAAGGAAAGGGAAGCGGATTCGGAGTCAGCCTTTATACTGCAAATATTATGGCACGTTCGGGCAGTACATATGAAGATATAATTAATAAATTTTATTCCGGTGTAGCAATTGTGAGCAGATAAAATCATATAAAGGACACTGTGGTATCGGTTCGTGTAATAATAATGAAGAAAGACAGTTTGAATAATCCTGTATAAATCGGGCAACATATTAACATAAATTGTAGCAATGGAGGTTATGTTAATATGAAAGGCAAGAGTAAAGGTTGGGGAAAAGAGAAAATTATTTCTGCAATAGTTGCCTGTGCGGTTATACTTACGCTTTCGGCAGGTGTTTATTCAGTTGTGAAAGAGAGCAGGCGTGCCAATGACAATAAAAATAATGTAGTTGACCTTAATGAGAGAACGCAGAATAATGTTGCAATAAGAACGGAGGATGGAGGAGTAGAGCCTGAAAACACCGACTCGTCAGATTCTAAAGAAGATGTAGCCACGGGTGATGATGACCCTATGGGTAATGAAATAGCATCGGTTAATAATTCCGGCACAGGAAGTAGGTCAGATGTTTCGTCAAACAGCGTAAATGAAAATAGTGTAAATGAAGATTTACAGGCAGATGACAAGCAGGAACAGGTTCCGGTGGCGGCTTCGGTAAAAAAGAATCCTCTTGATGCATATTCATTTAGTGAGTCAGACAGTCTTTTACGTCCTGTAAATGGAGATGTTGTTTTAAAGTACAGCATGGACAGTACGATTTATTTTGAATCGCTTAATGTATACAAGTGCAATCCGGCAATTTCTATTGCGGCAAATGTGGGGGACAGCGTTGCTGTTGCAGCAGATGGAATTGTCCAGTCAGTAGTTGATAGTGAAGAGACAAAAACAACAGTTACCGTAGGACTTGGGGATGGCTATGAGGCGACATATGGTTTGCTTGACGGCGTCAACGTAAAATCCGGTGATAGTGTATACAAAGGACAGTATCTTGGAACAGTAGCAGAACCAAGTGCATATTATGTAAAAGAGGGTGCAAATTTGTATTTTAAACTTACAAAAGACGGCATACCTGTTAATCCGATGGATTATTTTGAATAACGTAAGATAATCAGCATCCGGTTAAAAATTTACAAAAAGGCTGTAAGGGTTGTCATTGCTGTAAATGCAGAAATTTTGTTGTATTGGGTGGATATATAGGATGTGCCGGGTGCTTCATATAGATGTGGGGGCGATATGCTCCCGCGGTACATATTCAATATTTATACAATAAAAAATATTTTTTGCATTGCATATTTATTAGGTTTATGATATTTATAATATAAATATGCATATTTATATTAAAAGGGAGAAAAACATCGATGTAATAAAAGAATATTGGAGACAGAAAAAGAAAATACATATCTTGATGCAGCAATGCATGTCATTGATAATGACCCATATTGTAAAGGGATGTATGGGTATCTTAAAAACAATCGTTTATGGTTTGAGCGATTCAGAGCATTTCTGAAAGGTAAAAAAACATTACCGTTATTATATGATCCGTTTTTTAAAAAAATATTTAGTCCAGTAGAACACAGAGAACGTCTTTCAGAACTTGTCAGCTGCCTGTTAGGACAGCAGGTAACCGTTCTTGAAGTTTATCCGGCGGAGGATTCTCAATTTATTGGAATATTTGTCATTATGGATATGGTCGTGCGTATGTCGGATGGCAGTATTGCAAATATTGAAATTCAAAAAGTTCCGTATGATTTTCCTGCTGAAAGAATATCATGTTATTCAGCGGACCTTGTGTTAAGGCAATATAAAATGCTTACGGGTTCAAAAAATGAAATTGAATCTGAAAATGATAGTGATGATGGGGACGATATGGGGGAGGAAGTTTCTTATAAGAGTATGAGAAAAGTTCATACAATAATACTTTTTGAAAAGAGCAGTGCAAATTTACAAAGTGAATTTGATGAAAAATTTTATTTTCACGTGGGAAAAACAGTGTTTAATACAGGTATAAAGATTAATCTTCTACAGGATTTCCTGCTTATAAGCCTTGACACCTTTAAAAAATACAGATATTCTGATATTATCACAGGGCGTACAAATGTGACTGAGTATGATTGCGATAAAACACAATATAGTGATGGAATATCAGATAAAATGGTGTCGGACAGAATTAAGTATATGTCGTTATTCATTGCCAAGACACCTGAAGAGATAGATAGATTAGTTGCATTATTTCCGGATCTGGAATCGGTACGTCATGATATTAATGAATATCTGGTTAGACCAAAGGAGGTCCTTAATATGTGGTTTGACGAAGCAGTAATTTATCAGATATATCCACTTGGCTTATGTGGAGCACCGTTGGTAAATAATGGTGAATGTGAGGAAGAGGCCGGAAATCATAGAATTTTAAGAATTCTGGATTGGATAGACCATATTAAGTCAATGGGAACGTCATGCGTATTATTTAATCCATTATTTGAGAGTGATGCACATGGTTATGATACAAGGAATTATAATAAAGTGGACAGGCGTCTCGGAACAAATGAAGATTTTAAGAAAGTCTGCGATGCGATTCATGCATCAGGCATGAAAGTTATGCTTGATGGAGTGTTTAATCATGCAGGACGTGGATTTTTTGCATTTGAAGATGTAAGACAGAAAAAATGGGACAGCAGATACAAGGACTGGTTTCACATATCGTTTGATGGAAATACCAATTATAATGATGGATTCTGGTATGAAAGCTGGGAAGGCTGTAATGAGCTTGTAAAACTTAATCTGTCAAATCCTGAAGTAAAAGAATATTTGTTTGACGCGGTAAAAAACTGGGTTAATGAATATGACATAGACGGCTTGCGGCTTGATGTTGCATATTGTCTGGACAGGCAGTTTTTGTCAGAATTGAGACATTTTACCGATGGGCTGAAGAACGAATTTGTATTAATGGGTGAGACTCTTCACGGAGATTATAACCAATGGGTTAATGATAACGCATGCTACAGCGTTACAAATTATGAATGTTATAAAGGCATTTATTCAAGTTTTAATTCTTCCAACATGCACGAAATAGCATATAGCCTTAACAGACAATTTGGTAATGAACAGTGGTGCATATACCGTGGAAAACATCTGTTTTCTTTTGTTGACAATCATGATGTTACAAGAATTGCAAGTATTCTTGAAAATAAAAATAATCTTTTTCCTGTATATGGTCTTTTGTTTGGCATGCCTGGAGTTCCCGGTGTTTATTATGGAAGTGAGTGGGGAATTACAGGAGAAAAATGTAATGGCGACAACACATTGCGTCCTGCAATAGAAAAGCCGGAACATAATGAACTTACAGATTGGATAACAGCTCTTGCAAATGCGAAACAAAAAAGCAAGGCGTTGTGTTACGGAGGTTACAGAAATCTTCTTACAATGCCGAAGCAGCTTATATTTGAAAGAGAATGTGATACAGAAAGAGTTATCGTTGCTGTTAATTCTGACAGCAATGTATATCATGCTGATTTTGATGCAAGATCGGGAAAAGCAGTTGATTTGATAACAGGAAAAGAGCATGATTTTGGCGGTGGAAGTGATTTACAGCCATATTCATGTGTATTTTGGAAAACGGAGAGATAGAAATTATGGATTTAGCAATTATAGCAGCAAAGCAGGTGCTTGAGATGTTTCTTATGATACTTGCAGGTTTCATATGTTTTAAAACAGGAGTAATCAAGGAAGAAGGTAAAAAAGCATTGTCTGATCTGCTTTTATATCTTGTGGTACCTGCAATGATTGTTAATTCGTATCTTGTAGAACATGATTCATCAATGACAGGAAATCTTGTCAGAATGCTTATATATAGTATACTTATGGTCGGAACAGGTCTTGTAATTACTTATGCAGTTTTGTTTTCAAAGAAAAATAAAGACAGAGGAATTATGCGGTTTGCATGTGGATTTTCCAATGCGGCATATATGGGATTTCCACTTATTCAGGCACTTTTCGGTGCGGAGGGAATACTTTATGCAAGCGTATATGTTACTGTATACAATATTTTGTTGTGGACGGTTGGATATTCGTTTGTCACGAAAAAAGTAAATGTAAAGGAGATTGCAAAGAGTATACTTACGGCACCGTGTATAATTGCTGTGTTTATAGGACTTATTTTATATGGATTAAATGTGCATGTGCCGGATATTATAGGCACTCCGCTTTCAATGATTGCCGCAATAAATACACCGGGTTCAATGATTATTACAGGTGTAACTATTGCGGGCAGCAGTATGACTGTTCTTTTAAAAAACAAGCGTCTGTTTGAAGTTATAGGAATAAGGCTTTTTCTTATTCCGGCAGCATGCCTTCTTGTAATGTATCTTATCGGTGGTAACGGTACAACAGCAATGGTTGCACTTATGCTTGAGGCATGTCCTTGTGCAGCTATAACAACAATGTTTTCAATAGAATTCGGACATGATGAGAATCTTGCATCAGGTTCGGTTGTATTTACGACACTTCTTTCTATAATAACATTGCCATTATATGCACTTATATTAACAAATATTATAAAATAGGCATTATCGCTACATATTTAAACATCATAATAAAATGGCATATGCTTCCTGCCATAACAAATAAGTGAAAGATTTCATGTGACCCAAAATATTTATGCTGTGCATTAAATATAGGAAGCTTCAGTGCGTAAATGACACCGCCGATTGTATATATAATTCCACCGGCAAGAAGCCAATTGAATGCGGCTTTTGGAAGTGCATTAATAATCTGTGTAAATGCAAGAACGCAAATCCAGCCCATGAGAATATACAATACTGAAGAAACCCATTTTGGACATGTTACCCAGCAGAGCTTGAAAATGATTCCAAGAGCGGCAATTCCCCATACAAGAGCAAGAAGAACAAGTCCGATGTGTCCATGAAGTACAATTAAGCATACTGGTGTGTAGGAACCGGCAATAAGCACAAATATCATGCAGTGGTCAAGCTTTTTTAAAATCATATTGACCTTTGGAGAAAGGTCGAATGTGTGGTATGTTGTGCTTGCCGCGTATAAAAGAATCATGCTTACTATAAATATAGTAAGAGAAATAACATGCACAGTGTCCGGTGCGGACAAGGCACGTATTATAAGAGGCGTTGCTGCAAATACAGCCATAAGCATTCCTATAAAATGTGTAATTGCACTGCCGGGATCTTTTATCTTAAAGTGATTACTGTTACTTGTAAAATTAGTCATAAAAATCATTCCTTTCATTAAAACGACAACAAGTAGTAATTAAAACTACATGCTGATGTAATGATAATACATCAAGAAGTATAAAAAATCAATACATATCTATGTAAAATTTATGTAAAAAATATTCACAATAAAATCAGCCTGTATCCTCGGAAATTCAATGAAAAATATATAATATGCACAAAAAACTAAAATAAACTTAAATTAAATTGACAAAAAATGCACAATGTTATATGATAAAGATACTTAAATAAAATACTTGTGCAAAAGTCGTGAAAATAATGTATTTTATTTAAGATGGGTTTTTACAAATGGGGTGTATATGGTCACCCCAAGTTTTTAAAACCTGTATAAAGAGTTATTCTATAGATTATTTCTATAGGCACGAAGAGTGCAAAAGGAGGATTTTATGAGGAGATTCAGAAAAGCAGCGGCACTTGGTCTTGCTGCACTGATGGCGGTCGGCTCAGTGAATTTTGCTGGAGTTACGACAGGAGCCGCTGGTCTGCCAACAACAGACGGACATGACAAGTACGTAAATAAGAACGTATTTGATGTAATTTCAAGCGACACATTTGGTACAAAGGAACTTGAGAGTCCTTTGTTTGATAAGACAAAAGGTTCTAGTGATATTACAGATTTACAGGTACCAACACTTGCATATGACGAGTCAAGTATTGGTCTTGTATGGCAGAAGCCGGAGAAATATGATAATGTAGCAGATTATAATGTTTACATTAACGGAAAACTTGCAGGTACAGCAAGAGAAAATTATAAGGTAAATGCAGCATGGGCTTCACAGTATATGGATTCTTTCTATGATTATTATACAGCTCAGGGCAAAAGTGATATAGACATGGTAAATGTAGATATCCATGCTTACAGAGCTACAGGTCTTGAAGCTGATACAGAATATACATTCAAGGTTGTTGCAATCGATAAAGATGGCAAGGAACTTGGAACTGCCAAGGAAATTAAACAGAAAACAACTGCCAAAGCAGAAGTTCTTAATATTAAGGATTTTGGTGCTGAGGAATCAGAAGGTTATGTAACTTATAATGATGAAATAAATGAAAAAATTGTAAAGAATACAAAGGCTATACAGGCAGCAATTGATGCATGTCCTGAAGGCGGCAAAGTTGTAATCCCTGAAAATACAGACGGAAAGGTATTCGTAAGTGGTGCTCTCTGGCTCAAGAGCAATATGACACTTGAAGTAAATGGTACACTCTGGGCATCACCAAACAGCGACCATTTTGAAATCGGCTTCCTTATGTATCCATTCTATACAGATACAAGAGGATGGGGACTTGTAAATGCAATGACAGCAGACGAGTCAAATCCTATTACAAATGTAAGAGTAACAGGTACAGGTACTCTTTATGGTAATGGCTGGAAGTATGGCATTAAAGATACAATAAAAGGAGACGGCTATACATCTAACAAGGGTGAGAGTACACAGGCAGGCGACCCTGCAGACACAAAGACATGGGGTACACCAAGATATGTAGGTGGTAATAATAAGAAGGTATTTGATTATGGCGTTCAGGCTGCTGATTCAGCAAGAAAATATCTTGCAAATGTATTTAACGAAGATGGAACACGTAAATATTCAGATGAACAGATTGCAGCACTTGATAAAAATGCAACAGGTATTTCTGATACAGATTTAAAGAATGCATATGCAACACGTTCAAGCCTTCTCATTATGAGAAACTGTGAAAATGTATATGTTGGTGATATCACAATTGAGAATCCATCAAACCACTCAGTAAATATTCTTGATTCAAGAAATATTGCTACAACAAATGTAAAAGTATTTTCATTTGATGGCAACAATGGTGATGGTCTTGGATTTGGATGTTCACAGAATGTAATCTGCTGGGGTAACTTCACAGATACAGGTGATGATAACTTAGGTTTTGGTGCTTCAGTAGGTGAGGCAGCAAGAGATTGTGGAATTCAGACAAACTCAGAAATCTGGATGTTTAATAATTTCCTTCGTGAAGGTCACGGCGGACTTGCAGCAGGAAGCCACACAGGTAATGGTATTCAGGACGTTCTCTTTGAAGATACAGTAATGAATCATATTGATATGGCATTCAGATTTAAGTCAGCACCTACAAATGGTGGTTTTGGTGCCAATATTACAATGCGTGACTGTGCAGTAGCTGATACAAATCAGGGCTGGGTACTTACAACAAGTTATTCTGACCCTAACTCAGCATCTTCAACAGAGTATGCAGAGATTGGTGAGTTCTATAACTTTGCATCATACAATGTTTCAGTATATGGTGCTAACCAGAATACAATCCAGGTACTTGCAGATGTTGACCCGGTTGCAAATCCACAGAAACCATGGCATACACACCATAATGTATACTTCCAGGATATCACATTTGGAAATGTCGGCAGTAATGGTGGATTTAAGAATATGAATGGCTGGGAAACTTTAATCGGTTGTGAGAATGCGGTATTTTATAACGTATACACAAAGTCATATAATAAAAATGCGATATCAAAGAAAACAAATAAGGCATGGAACAATCTTCAGTATTGCAAGAATATAGTATTCCAGGGGACAACATTGGATTCACCTAATGCCCGCATAGAACAGATGAAAGCATTAATGTCACCTGTGGCTGTTAAGAATAATGCAGTGACAGCAGTAAGTGCAGCAGACGGAAAGTCAGCAGATATTACATGGAATGCAATAGAAAATGACACAAAGGTATTCTATGGTGTAGATACATATATCGGAGATACAAAGGTAGATATCAAAGATGGTATCTCAGCAACAACAGCAACTATTGATAGATTATCACCGGGTGTTGAATATACATTTAAAGTATATGTGAGCGAAGAAGGCGATACACAGAGTAAGCTTAAAAAATCAGGTAATAATAAGACATATGTAGGTGAAGCAAAAGTTACAACAGCAGGTGAGAAAGATACAACACCTATTACAGCTCCTGATGGTGCAGCAGCAGCGATAACTGCCGGAAGTGCATATTATACACATGCACAGGGTGCATGGAGCAATATAGCTTTAACAGATTCAAGAGTACGTGGTTATAAGATTTATGCTAATGGCGAATTAAAGACAACAGTATATAACTATGAGATAAAGTCTTATAAAGACGCTGCAACAACAACTGTTAAAGAACAGATTGGACGTCTTACACCAGGCGTTGAAAATGCTATTAAGATTGTAGCATTTACAGATTCTGGTGTTGAATATGAGATGACAACATCAGTTGAAACATTAAAGAATTATGATTACAAAGCTCCAGTATGGGGCAGTGATGCTAAGGTTACAGCTAAGGAAA
>ULOU01017563.1_pt1 | contig 34384 bp, 27 predicted proteins | sample 1952821 | NCBI WGS metagenome assembly ULOU01 (sample SAMEA4835610, study PRJEB28245) | human gut metagenome | biome: gut microbiome; material: fecal sample | place: Denmark | collected 2008 | reverse complement strand
GGCGAAGAACCCGCAGCCGAAAGTTACCGGAACAACCGACACCCGCTCTTGCAAAAAGACTACATCCAACTGCCTCTCGGAACCATCCGCGCCGAAGGGTGGATGCACGACCAACTGACCCGTATGCGCGACGGAATGACCGGCCACTTGGATAAGGTCTACACGAAAGTAATGGGTCCCCGAAACGGATGGCTCGGCGGTGACGGTGACGTGTGGGAACGGGGTCCGTACTGGATCGACGGACTTCTGCCGTTGGCTTATCTCCTGAACGACCAAGCCCTGATCGAAAAGGTACAACCTTGGATCGAATGGACCTTGGCATCACAAAAGCCCAACGGCTACTTCGGCCCCGATACCGACCGCGACTACGAACCCGGTCTGCAACGCAACAACGCGCAAGACTGGTGGCCCAAAATGGTCATGCTGAAAGTCATGCAACAATACTACACGGCTACGCAGGACCGGCGCGTGATCGACTTCATGACCCGATATTTCCGATACCAACTGGACGAACTGCCCAAAAACCCGTTAGGCAAATGGACCTTCTGGGGCGAACAGCGCGGAGGGGATAACCTGATGGTCGTCTATTGGCTGTACAACATCACCGGCGACAAATTCCTGTTGGATTTAGGCGAGTTAATCCATAAACAGACGTTCAACTGGACAGATATCTTTTTAAATCAAAATCATCTCAGACGCCAACACAGCCTGCACTGTGTGAACCTCGCACAAGGTTTCAAGGAACCGATCGTTTATTACCAGCAAGGCAAAGACTCCAAGCAAATCCAAGCCACCCGCCAAGCGGTCAACGACATCCGTCACACCATCGGATTGCCTACCGGCCTTTGGGGAGGAGACGAACTGCTGCGCTTCGGCAAACCGACGACAGGCTCAGAGCTCTGTACCGCCGTAGAGATGATGTACTCACTGGAAACGATACTGGAGGTCACAGGGGACATGCAATGGGCCGACTACCTGGAGCGCGTGGCATACAACGCCTTGCCCACTCAAGTGACCGACGACTACTCCGCCCGCCAGTATTACCAGCAGACCAACCAGATCGCCGTCACCCGCGAGTGGAGGGAGTTCTCCACCCCGCACGACGACACCGACCTGCTTTTCGGCGAGCTGACCGGCTATCCCTGTTGCACGTCCAATCTTCACCAAGGCTGGCCCAAATTCGTCCAGAACCTCTGGTACGCGACTGCCGACAACGGACTCGCCTCCCTGCTCTTCGCCCCCTCGCAAGTAACGGCACGAGTGGCAGGAGGAATCGAGGTGAACCTGAAAGAGGAAACGGCCTATCCTTTCGAGGAGACAGTACGCTACCATGTTTCGTTTACGGACAAGAAAGTGAAAAAGGTCTTCTTCCCCTTCCACCTGCGCATACCGGGCTGGTGCAAGCAACCGGTGGTCAAGCTCAACGGCAAACCGCTGACGGTCGATGCCTATCCCGGAACCGTCACACGTATCAACCGGGAATGGAAAGAGGGCGATATCCTATCCCTCGAACTGCCGATGGAGGTGACCGTCAGCCGCTGGTATGAAAACAGCGCTGTTGTCGAACGGGGACCGCTGGTCTATGCCCTGAAGATGAACGAGAAATGGGAAAAGAAAGCGTTTGAAAGCGATAAGTCCGACGTGTACGGCAAATGGTATTACGAGGTGACGTCTGACAGTCCCTGGAACTACGCCCTGCCGGCCCGTTCCTTCTCGCCCGACCGGATCAAGGATGCTTTCACGGTAGAAAAATCAGACATTACCACCCCCTATCCATGGAATGTCGAGAACGCCCCCATACGCATCAAAACGAAGGCAATGCGACTGAACGGCTGGACGCAAGTCAGAGGCTCGGCAGGTCCGGTACCCTACTACACGCAGCAAGGCAAAGACTTTGGCGACGAGGAGACGATCGAACTGATCCCTTACGGATGCACGACCCTCCGGATTACGGAATTTCCGGTAAGATGATCCGGCTCTCCATCCCGCCCCACGTCCGTCCGGACAGGGCGGGACGGATCGTACCGAAAGTCCCCTACGTTTGCCGCATTGAACTATTTACGACGCCAAGTTACTACCACCCATAAACCGAATTTGTACCTCGATATTGAGTGTTTTGCAAAATTCCTTTACATTTGTACTTTACAAAAAAAACACTCGCAGGGCATGAGAACATTCCTTATCATTCTACTGGGCACGCTTTCGCTCCTCCTCCCCCGGTCCGGCTGGTCGCACGACCTTTATTTCCGCCACTATACCAACAAACAGGGATTGTCGCACAACACGGTTTATTGTGCCCTACAGGATAAAAAAGGATTCATGTGGTTCGGGACGGACGACGGATTGAACCGTTTCGACGGACATCAGTTCCGGATATACCGCTACAACTCGTACGAGCCGGAAAGTCTGCCGAACGACAGGATCATCAGCCTTTTCGAAGATTCGACCGGTAGGATATGGGTCTGCACCTATTCCCACACCTGCTATTACGACTATCAAACAGATGCTTTCCATCCCCTGACCTTTTCCGACAGCAACAACGCCCCAGAATATTTCCAACAAATCAGAGAAGATAAAAAAGGGAATTTGTGGCTGATGAGCTACAACCGGATCGCCCGCTATGCCCTTTCAGGCGAAAGCAGTCCGCATTTCTACCCCGAAGGGGAGCAGATAAGCATGATAGACATCACGATGAACGAAGAGAGCGAGCCGATCCTCGCCGGACGCAGCGACCTGTTTTTCTACAAACCGGAGGCAGACAAATTCGCCCGTATCCCGATACTGACTGAAAAGGAAAAAGAAAATCCGATCAACCTCACCAAGCTTTGCCTCGTGCCGGATTGGGGAATACTGGTCGGGACAGACCGGGCAGGACTCAAGTTTTACGACCGGCACAACCGGAAAACGGAAACAGTCATCCCAGATATACAGGTTCGCGACATCAAGCAGTGTAGTGAGAATACGTACTGGATCGCATCCGAGTCCGGTGTCTACATCCTGAATATGGCAGACCGGAGCATCACGCACCTGCAAAAATCGTTGACAAACGAATATACGATCTCCGACAATGCAGCCTATTCGATCACAAAAGACCGTGAAGGAGGGATATGGGTTACCACCTTTTTCGGAGGAATCAACTACCTGCCCAAAGAATATGTCCCGTTTAAATATTTTATCGGAGGGAAAACCCATCCGGGAATGCCGGGAAATGCCGTACGTGAAATCTGTCCGGACCGATACGGCAACCTCTGGTTAGGAACGGAAGATAACGGGATCAACCGCTATAACCCGACTACCGGCAAGATCACGAACTTCTCCCGTACCAACCCAGTCCACCCGCTTTCGGCAACCAATATCCACGGCCTGCTTGCCGACGGCAGCCGGTTGTGGGTAGGGACATTCAACACCGGAATCGACCTTCTGGACATCCCTTCCGGGAAAATCATCAAACGATATACCCGGAACAATACCGACAACCTGCTTCCGGCAGACTTCATACTCTGCTTTTGCAAACTCTCCGAAGACGAAATCCTGATCGGGACCTCCGAAGGGCTTGTCCTCTTCCATAAAAAAGAAGAATGTTTCACCCCTTGGAAAACAGAGATTAAGTCGATGGTACGTCAAATCTACAAAGACAGCAAAGGGGATATCTGGGTTGCGACCACCTCCGGCGCTTATCGCTATTCTAAAACTGACAAGAAGTTAGCGCACTATACATCCAACCGCGAGCGGTCACAGACCATCGGCGACAACAACGTGACATCCATATTCGAAGATTCGAAAAAACGGATTTGGGTGGCAACGACCTATGGTTTCTCCCTCTACAACGAGATATCGGATTCATTCAACCGCATCACGGTTGAAAACGGACTGCCCAGCAATATCGTACACCGTATTTTAGAAGACGACGAACATCTTTTCTGGATTGCAACGGCCAACGGGCTGGTTCGTTTTAACCCGGAAACATATGTGATGAAGACTTTCTCGTACACGGATGGCTTGCCCGAAACGCAATTCAACTATTGTTCTGCCTACAAGATGCTGGATGGGACCATGTATATGGGAACGATAAACGGAATGATCGCCTTTAATCCGCGCGATTTCAAAGAGGATGTTTATTCACCGTCGGTATGTATCACTCGCATAGATGTGCAGGACGACCGCATCGGTGCCCCTAAATATAATGTCAACCAGATTATGAAAAACGGAGAATTGAAACTTCCGCATAACCGCTCCACTTTTACCCTTTCGTATGTGGCATTGAGCTATACATCTCCAGACGCGATCCAGTATGCCTACCGTTTGGAAGGGAGTGACAAAGACTGGATCTATATGAAGCAGAATAAAGACGTGACCTTTGCCAACCTGTCACCCGGCGACTATGTTTTCCGGGTAAAATCGACCAATAGCAGCGGGGTTTGGCAAGATAACGAGACGACTCTTCGGATCACGGTGACACCGCCATTCTGGGCTACCGGATGGGCATTACTCATTTATTTCACGATCTTATGCCTGCTGATCGTACTCTGGTATAACTATAAAAAAGCCAAACTGGAAGAAAAACACCGCATCAACCGTGAAATATTCGAAAGTAAGAAGGAAAAAGAACTTTATAATGCAAAAATACAGTTCTTTACCTTTATCACGCATGAAATACGGACACCTCTTACCCTGATAAAAGCCCCGCTGGAAAAAATCCTTCGTTCAGGGGATGGAACGCCCGCCACACAGGAGAACCTACGAATCATCGAGAAAAACACTGGGCGACTGTTAGACCTAAGTAACCAACTATTGGACTTCCGCAAGACGGAAAGCCGCGGGTTCAAACTGAACTATGTCAAGACCGATGTCGTCCTCTGGCTGGAAACGATCCTGCATCCGTTCCGTCCGGCTTTCGAACAGGGAAACAAGAATTTCACAGTCAAGCTGCCGGATCTACCTTTCGAGGCCTGTCTGGACCGAGAAGCATTCTCGAAGATCGTCAGCAACCTGGTCAGCAATGCACTGAAGTACTCGGACAGCCGGATATCGCTCGAATTACTCCCTCCTTCAGGTGAAGAGCGCATGTTCACCCTGCTCGTCACCAACGACGGGCATCTGATACCCGACAGTGAAATCGAAAATATATTCAATCCGTTCTACCGCCTCAAAGAGACAGAAAACCAGCAAGGAAGCGGTATCGGTTTGTCGCTGGCCCACTCTTTGACCGAATTCCACTGCGGCAGACTGTTCTATCGACAAACGCCGGACGGCTTGAACCAGTTTGTCCTGATGCTCCCAGAACAGCAGGAAGACAGTTTCCAGACCACTGCTGGAAAAGAGAAAGCGGAAATAGTCACATTGGCCGAAACGGGCAAATCGGTTATCTTAATTGTCGAAGACCAAAATGATATGCGCCATTTCATCGCCCGCGAACTGGCGGAAACATATCAAGTGCTAGAAGCGGAAAACGGGAAAGTAGCTCTTGATCTGGTCCGTAAAAACACGGTCAACCTAATCATCAGCGATGTCATGATGCCGATCATGGACGGCTTCGAACTTTGCAACGAAATGAAAAACGATGTCAATGTCAGCCATATCCCGTTTATCCTGCTGACAGCACAACACAACCTGCAATCACGCCTGAAGGGACTGAACTCTGGAGCCGATGCCTATATGGAGAAACCGTTCTCTATCGAACTGCTGACGGCCCAAGTGGGCAACCTTTTGAAAAGCCGTAAGCTACTGAACAAAACCTATTTGGAGAAGCCGTTCGCCCCGGTAGCCTCTCTCGCCGTTTCGCAGGTGGATGATATTTTCCTTCGCAAACTGAACGATTATTTGGAAGAACACCTCAGCAATGAAGCACTCTCCGTTGAGATGCTTGCCGATACGATGGGAATGAGCACTTCCAGCCTCTACCGCAAAGTTAAGGGTCTGTCCGGTCTTTCTCCTAACGACTTCATCCGCATTGCCCGCTTAAAGAAGGCGATCCTGCTGATGCAGAACGGAGAGAACCGCATCAGCGAGATCGCTTTCCAAGTCGGCTTTTCGTCACCTGCCTACTTCTCCACCTGCTTCCAGAAGCAGTACGGAAAGACTCCATCAGAATATATGAAGCACTTAAAAATTGAGAATTAAAAATAGAGACCGATCATTATTTTTTAATTCTCACCGCTCTGCCACTGGGAAAGCAGAAATCCTCAACCTTGCCGCTCCCATAGGGACCAAGGTGATTTCATCCAGGCAGTCGGACTTGCGGGCGTTTTCGTATGGAAGGACTCCGCATAATCCGTATTCGTCAATTTTCCACTCCGGCACCAAACGTCCCTGAGCCTTAAATTCCATCGGGACGGAAGAGAGAGTGAAAGGATTGTTGTCCGACGGCCAGTTTCTGCGTTGCAACGTGATAGGTGACTGGACTCTCAAGGCATAATTCCACGGGCTTGCAGGCAGAATCTCGAATGTCGGCCATGCGGAGGCATCCGCTCCTTCCTGCCATTTGGAATCCCAAACAGCAGTCTCGGTGCTGGGCATTTGCTTGTATTCTTCCTCTATTTTCAAGGACAGGGTTAGCGGACCGTAATCGACACTGACACTATTCTTATTTACCTGCCACTGACGAACGGCATATTCCATCGGAAGGTTCAGGACTACCTCATCGCCATCTTTCCATTCCCGTTCTATACAAGCGTATGTTCCGGGAGCAAGCTTTGTTTGCTGTTTTTTTCCGTTGATCAAGACAGAAGCATTTTTACACCAGGACGGGATGCGGAGATAGAAGGGGAAAGATACGTTTTCGGACGTTCCAACCGTAAAACGTGTCATTTCCTCAAACGGATAATTCGTCTGTTCGCGTAAGGTGATTTCCGTTCCATCGCCCACCTTTACATTTGCCTTACAAGAATTGTATAAAACGGCGGCTACCCCGTTATCCGGCGTTGCCAACACCAAATGTTCGACATAATAAGGCCAACCGAAACCATGATTGTGCTGACAGCAACGACTGCTGAACGGGTTCATGGCCAAGAACGGACCGGAATTATCCAATCCCGGATGATGATTGCGAGAATCGCTGATCGCCATATTCGGACAAGTCAGATAACGAAGCGCCCGGTAATCAGGCATCAAAGAAGCTGGATAACTGTTGAACGCAACATCTTCGAGGTGATCAGCCCAATAAGGATCGCCACTGATCAAAAGCATGATCTCGTCGGAAGCCATCTGCTCCACAAAACCACAAGTCTCCGTACCCTGTCGAGGATCGAAGAAACCGATACGGGCATTCTCATCCGCCCCAAACATTCCACCAGGAACTTGGCCGAAAGCACGGCGTACCAAACTCTGGACATTATAGCTGGCAGCCAACATCGCCGAATCTTTTGTAAACAGAAAATAAGTGGCAGGTTCGCGAAAACACTGGGCAACATTCACATTGTGCCAGTTAGGAAGCTGAGTTGATTTTGTCCAATCCGCCGTATTCCTGTGAATCTTTTCGGCCAACCGAAGAAGTGACTCGTCACCCATGCGGTTATACAGCCAAACCACACTCCAAAGATTATCCCCCCCGCGGCTATTTTCCCAATAACTCGACAGGAAAGCGTCATCAGGAACCGTTTGCAGATAATGACAATAGCGGGTCATGAAGTCAATCACCCGGTTATCGTTCGTATATTCATGATAAGATTGCATGATCCAAAGGACGATCATGTTCGGCCAAAAATCCTGCTTGCCGTTATTCAAATGCACCGGCCCGAAATTACCATCCGCTCGCTGACTTGACAAGATGGCCTCTATCCAGAATTTCGTTTCCTTCAACAAAGTCTCGTCTCTCAAGGCATACGCCATGTTACCATACCCTCGCAACCAGTAGGGCACTTCTTCCCACCCCCATTCACCTCCGTTTTTCAACCAGGCATTGTTTTCCTTTTGCAGCCAGGCACTAATCTCCCCCAAATGACCACAAAGTCCATCCTTCTGTAATTCGATCTGCCGCCTGATCCAGCCTTCTGGCTCGATACTTCCGGCGGGCAGCTTAATAAATTGCAACGGTTGCAACGGAGCCCGGTTACTTACATAGTAATCATTATGAGATGCAGTGGACAAACGTTCCATTGTCCGGATCTCTTGCGTCTGCTTACCTGCACACGACGCCAACAGAATTGAGAAAAATAAAATCGTCTTTTTCATGCTTATCAGATTTATTGGGCAAAGAAAAGGATTATGACAGAAAAACATGATAAGAAATCAATCAAAAACATATAAAAATCGTTCTATCACTTTCTCCTGATGAAAAAACAATAGAACGATATTAAATTCTTTGGTTACTTATCTTTCTAAAGAAAAGCAACAATCACTTTCTCAACTGGCTCAGTCCATAATACAGCAAACGGAGTACAACCGACAATCCGTAAAAGCCACACGTAATGAGTAGCATCCACAACGATTGTGTCCAAAGCTCGGACCAGCTTGTACCGTATGCTATGATTGAGATAATGTTCATCAGATAAGCGAGCGCGATACAGACACAGAATATCTTGATTTCCGTTTTTTGTCTCTTTACAGATAATACGATCTCTTTCATAATCATGCAAAATTTAGATACGGTATTTTATATTCATCCGGGAAAGTAATCACCCGTCCTTCATCAATCGCCTGCAAGCCCAACAAACCCAAAACAGAGGAATAGTAAGCTTCTTCCACCAGGTTAGGAGCCGGTTTTCCAGTAATAGCCGCTTCGCAGAAAGCAGTAACCAACTCGATAGAACCGTCGCCAGCAGCTCCTACCGATGACTGTCCACTGATCGTTGTGACATTGTCCATGATCAGATGTCCCTTGTTTACCGATGCAGTTTCAGGAACCCAACTCGGGCCGGCAAATGAAACATTGTCGAAGATCTTATGTTCGATCTGGTTGATCAACTGCATGATACCAGGAGCAGGTTCGACATCTTCAAAATAATATTTACCTTTTTCCGGTTCCATCGTGCCCTTGCTTCCCATAATCTCTTCTTCAAGGCCATAAAACTTGTTGGCAATCATCGACTCATAGGTCATCTTCACACCATTCGGATAATGATAAATCAAATTGATACTGTCATACACTTCGCGACCATCCTTCCAATAGACGATATCTCCCATGCCGGCTACCTTTTCGGGAAGCATCCGGAGCGCCCAGTTTCCAACCTGCAACTGATGGGTTGCCAATTCTGTTACCAAGCCGCATGAATATTCCTTATATAAACGCCAGTTGATCTTACGTTCCAAATCGGGAGAAGGGACCGGACGGCGCCAGTCGTTATTACGGAACCAATACGCCCGTATCGAATTTATCTCTCCCAACAAGCCGGCATGGATCATTTCCATCGCCTTTATATATTTCGGATCATACAAGCGCTGCTGGCCGATAAACATCACCTTGCCGGATTCCTTAAACACATTATACATATCCAGACAGTCAGCACACGTCATCGCCATCGATTTCTCGCAGAAGACATGCTTTCCGGCATGCAAGGCGTCTATTGTGATATGCGCATGTTCGTACAGCGGAGTGGCGATCATGACAGCTTGTATATCTCTATCATCCAAAAGCTTCCGGTAATCGTCATATGTCTTGGCTTTCGGATAGAGAGCCGAAGCCTCTTTCAGGTGGGGAGGATAATTATCACACAAGGCAACCACATCGGCATACGGAATCGTCTTCAGGTTATTCAAATGGTACTGTCCGCGCGAACCTGTACCGATAAATCCGATCCGCACCTTTTCCTTTGCGATCTGCACCTTATCGTCGGCACTACAGGACTGCAACCAGGGAAACGCGGAAAGCAGCACACCGCCTCCACCAATCATTCCCAACTCCTTGAAGAAGTCCCGCCGGCTTAAATTGACTGAATTCTCATCATTTTTCATAACTTATATACATGTTTTTCATAAATATCAAATTGAGACGCGATTACCGGAACACGCTCGTCGCCGCAGATCATAAAGGCAGTTGTCAGAATCTCCGCCACCACCGGATCTTTCGCCACCACCGACACCATTTTCTTATCCTCCACGAATGTTCCCGTATGCGGGTTCACGATATGGCGCGGATGGGAAGGCATATTTCCCGATATCGATAGCGAACTGTCACACAACTTCAAATCGGCAATCCGCTCTTTCGTAAACGGATTGTCAAGACCCACCGGCCAATATTCGCCGCACGGATGCGTACCGACCGCCAGAACCGAACTATTTCCGAAATTGACAAGCGCCTTACCAATCCCGTTTTCTTCCAACAGTTCCCGTATTTTAGCAAGCGCATATCCTTTCCCGTACCCGCCGAGATCAATGTGTAAAGATTCAGAAAAGAAAAAAATGCTTTTATCTTCTTCCGTCAGCAATACCAGGTCGAATCCCTGCAAAGTTATATCGAAATATCCTTCCGTCAGCTCATTGTAACGCTTGCAGTTCAACAATATATTCCAAAGCTCTTCCCCCACCGTCACCGGATAGTGTCCGGCTTCCCGGTTAACAAATGAAACCTCACTCTCCGGATCGAACCGGTTCAGCATTTTATCTAATCGCTGCACTTCCGATTCGACCTTTTCCCAGACCGTACCAAGAAGGCGGGGATCACTGCCGACCATCAAGATGTCAAACTGCGTTCCCATTACCGACGACATAGATCCATGGAAAAGCCCAGAAGCCGCATAATAGTTAGAATAAGCCATTTGTTACCTGTTATTTTTTACATGGTTCAAAGAGGTGTGCGTACACACTCTGCAAATATAGGGGATTTGTTCGTTTCACAAATAGAATTAGGCAACCTTTTTCTCAAAAGGTTGCCTAATTAGCGTTTATTTTCGTTTAAAACATTTATTACAACTCAACCTTCGCCAAGCAGAATTCCTTTTCCGGATGATAAGCCAGAACGCAGTGCCAAGCCTGTTACATTTTATTGGCACAAGAGTTCCACTGGCATGGTACTCCCGTTTCATGGGCAGGAAACAGTAGTTTCATAGGTAGGGAACGACCGTTACATAGGCAGGAAACAACACCAGCACTGCTATCTCCTCACCCTTTTGATGCCTCCGAGGCTGAAAAAAGAAACCAGCCATTCGTTTATTACAAGATAATAGCTTACATTTGCATCTAAAAGTATTATCTAAAATCTATGATTCCGATGAGTACACAAATTAGTAAAAGCCTGATAGCGCTTTTCTTTTTAGGAATGTTCGTAACCGGTTGCAATACTAACACGAAGCAAACGGCCGATAATGATATTAAATTCGATTCTATCCGGGTGGATAGGACCTATCATCTGCTGAATAATCCCGATAATCCCAATTGCAACTTGCAATTGAACTTCACCTATCCTGCCAAATTTTCCGATAAGGAGATTCTGAAAAAGATACAGAATGACTTTGTCCTCTCCTACTTCGGCGAGAATTATGAGAACCTGTCTCCAGAAGAGGCGGTCGCCAAGTACACGGAAGACTATCTGAACAACTATAAAGAACTGGAAGCCGATTTCAAGGCAGAGTTGGAAAAGAAGGACGATCTGCCGGTCGGAGCCTGGTTCTCTTATTTCGAAATGTCATCGGATGAAATCGTCTACAACCAGAATGACATTCTGAGCTATACTGTAAGTTTCGAAAACTATACAGGCGGTGCACACGGTTCGCATGCCTACAACAATCACGTGATCAACTTGAAAACAGGCAATGCAATCACAGAAGAAGATATTTTCATCGAGAACTTCCAGGACAGCCTCGCACAGATATTGATCGATCATATTGCCAAACAAAACAAGGTGGAGAATCCGAAAGATTTGGAAAACATCGGTTTTTTCAGTGTCGAAGAAATTTTTCCGAACGGTAATTTCCTGGTCGACGAGGACGGCATCACGTATACCTTTAATGAATATGAGATCGCCGCTTACGTGGTAAGGGAAACAAACGTATTCTTACCCTATGCGGAAATCCTATATCTATTGAAAAAAGACAGTCCAATTGCGAAACTAATTGACAATTGACAAATAAAATATAACAATAATCCCATACATATAATTTATGGATAACAGTGCAACAATATCCTCCCAATTGTCAATTGTCAATTGTCAATTGGGGGTTCTAAAGTCTTACTTTCCAACGCTAACCGATGCGCAAAAGCAACAGATAGACGCCCTGTTTGATTTGTATTCAGACTGGAATTCCAAAATCAATGTAATTTCACGCAAAGATATAGAGAACCTGTACCTGCACCACGTACTTCATTCGTTAGGTATCTTGAAAATGCTGAAATTCAGAGAAGGATCGACAATTATGGATATCGGTACGGGAGGCGGTTTTCCCGGCATACCACTTGCGATCCTGCTCCCTGAAGTACAGTTTCATTTGGTAGACAGTATCGGAAAAAAAATCAAGGTCGGACAAGCTGTAGCCGAAGCGATCGGTCTGAAAAACGTCACTTTCCGCCATTGTCGTGCCGAAGAGGAAAAACAATTATTCGACTTTGTCGTGAGTCGTGCCGTCATGCCACTGGCCGATCTGGTAAAAATCGCCCGTAAGAATATAAAGAAGGAACAACAAAATGCACTTCCTAACGGTTTGATTTGTCTGAAAGGAGGAGAGTTGCAGCATGAAATATTGCCATTCCACAAGCAAGCTGTCAGCCTCAACCTGAGTGACCATTTTAAAGAAGAATTTTTCCAAACTAAAAAAGTTGTTTACGTACCGTTATGATTACAATAAAATCGTTTGAGTTCAATTATTTCCAGGAAAACACATTCCTGCTGTATGATGATACACGCGAGGCCGTACTGATCGATTGTGGTTGCTGTCGCAAGGAAGAAGAAAAGGAGTTAACCGACTTTATCCTCGAAAACAAGTTGACATTAAAGCATTTGCTCTGTACTCATCTGCACGTGGATCACGTATTTGGAAACGGTTTTATATATAAGACATACGGTTTGAAACCCGAAGCGAACAAGCAGGATGTCGAGAAACTACCCTCTCCGGACGAACAGGCCAAGTTGTTCGGACTCCGTCAGCATGTCGAGAACGTCCCGGTTGAAAAATATATCGTAGGAGGCGAGATCATTAAGTTCGGCACATCCGAACTTCAAGTGCTGACAGTTCCCGGACATTCACCCGGCAGCATCGCTTTCTATAACAAAAAGAACGGCTTTGCGATCGTCGGCGATGCACTGTTTGCCGGAAGTATCGGCCGTACCGACCTTTGGGGTGGAAACCAGGAGGTATTGGTTGCCGCCATCCACGACAAACTCCTTTCACTTCCCGACGAGACAGTAATCTATCCGGGGCATGGACCGGAAACAAGAGTCATCGATGAGAAGTTCAACAATCCCTATTTGTAATTGACAATTAAGAATTAATTCATAAATCATAAATCACAATATTATGGACACAAATAAATTTGTAAACCGCCACGTTGGTATCTCGGCAGAAGACATTCCTTCCATGCTGCAAGCCATCGGCGTCAAGTCGGTTGACGAACTGATCGATCAGACCATCCCGTCCGACATCCGTTTGAAAGAACCGCTTAACCTTCCCGAACCCATGACGGAACGTGAGTTCGCAGAACACATCTCGGAGTTGGCATCCAAAAACGAAGTCTTCACTTCTTATATCGGAATGGGTTGGTATGACACAGTATGTCCGGCTCCTATCCAACGTAACGTATTTGAAAATCCGGTTTGGTACACTTCCTACACTCCGTACCAGGCAGAAGTTTCACAAGGACGTCTGGAAGCGTTGTTGAATTTCCAGACTGTTATCGCTGAACTGACCGGCCTGCCGCTAGCCAACTGTTCCCTGCTGGACGAAGCGACAGCAGCAGCCGAAGCGGCAACCATGTTCTACGGTAGCCGTAGCCGTGCACAGGTGAAAGCAGAAGCCAATACGTTGTTTGTCGACGAAAACGTATTCGCCTCTACACTGGCCGTTATCAACACTCGCATGATCCCGCAAGGCATCAAGGTCGTTGTGGGTGATTACAAAACATTTGAATTCACACCGGATGTATTCGGGGCTATCGTCCAGTATCCGAATGCCGACGGTTCGATCGAAGATTATAAAGAATTCATCGTACGTGCCAATGCCGGTGGAGCACGTGTCGCCGTTGCTGCCGACCTGATGAGTCTTGTCCTGCTGACTCCTCCGGGAGAATGGGGTGCAGATGTCGTGTTCGGAAGCAGCCAACGTTTCGGTATCCCGATGTTCTACGGTGGTCCGTCCGCTGCATTCTTCGCCACGAAAGACGAATACAAGCGTTCCATCCCCGGACGTATCATCGGCATTTCCAAAGATGCCTATGGACACACGGCTTACCGCTTGGCTTTGCAAACACGCGAACAACATATCAAACGTGAAAAGGCGACCTCCAATATCTGTACCGCCCAAGCCTTGCTAGCCACGATGGCTGGTTTCTACGCCGTTTACCACGGTGCCGAAGGCTTGAAGAACATCGCAGGTCGTATCCACGCTTCTGCAGGTTTCCTAACAGGCGAGTTGGAAAAACTAGGCTACAAACAATTGAACAAAAACTATTTCGACACACTGAAAATCCAGTTGCCGGAACATGTATCCATCAATGCACTCCGCGAGATCGCATTGGAATGTAAGGTGAACTTGCGTTACTTCGATGCCGGACAGATCGGCATCAGCTTGGACGAAACGACCGGACCGACCGATATCGGCGTATTGCTGTATATCTTCGCAGGGGCAGCCGGAAAGGACTACATGCTGAAAGAAGCCGTTCCTGAGAAAACTTATTTCGATCCGAAATTCGCCCGTACTTCCGAATTCCTGCAAGAAGACGTATTCAAAAAATATCATACCGAAACGGAACTGATGCGTTATATCACCCGCCTGGGACGAAAGGATGTTTCATTGGCCCAATCCATGATCTCTTTAGGTTCTTGTACGATGAAACTGAATCCGGCATCGACCATGCTTCCACTCAGCCGTCCGGAATTCATGAATATACATCCGTATGCACCGGAAGACCAGGTCGAAGGCTACACGGAACTGATTGAAAACTTATCGGCTTACTTGTGTGAGATCACCGGATTCAAAGGCTGTACGCTGCAACCTAATTCCGGAGCAGCCGGCGAATATACAGGTCTGCGCGTAATCCGGGCTTATCTGGAAAGCATCGGGCAGGGACATCGCAACATCGTCCTGCTTCCTGCCTCTGCCCACGGTACGAACCCGGCAAGTGCGGTTCAATGCGGTTTTACGACCGTTACGGTGAAATGTGACGACAAAGGAAATATCGACTTGGAAGATTTCCGGGCTAAAGCCGAAGCCAACAAGGACAACTTAGCAGCCAGCATGATCACCTATCCGTCTACTCACGGTATCTTCGAGGTGGACATCAAGGAAATGTGCGACATTGTTCACGCTTGCGGTGGTCAGCTGTATATGGACGGCGCCAACATGAATGCACAAGTCGGTCTGACCAATCCGGGTACTATCGGTGCAGACGTCTGCCACCTAAACCTGCATAAGACCTTTTCTTCTCCTCACGGAGGAGGCGGTCCCGGTGTCGGTCCGATCTGCGTTGCCGCACATCTCGTCCCGTTCCTGCCACAGCATCCGATATTATGGGGCAGCGACCTGAACACAGTCTCCGCCGCACCTTACGGTAGCGCGGGCATTCTGCCGATCACATATGCTTATATCCGCATGTTGGGAACAGAAGGGTTGGAAACGGTCACCAAGACCGCGATCTTGAATGCGAATTATCTGGCAGCCAAATTCAAAGATACTTACGGAATCGTTTACACAGGTGCTACAGGTCGCGTCGGTCACGAACTGATCCTGGAATGCCGCACGGTAAAAGAACGTTCGGGTATCGATGAAGGCGATATCGCCAAGCGCCTGATGGACTTCGGCTACCACGCTCCAACTCTTTCCTTCCCTGTTCACGGCACTCTGATGGTCGAACCGACCGAAAGCGAAAGCAAAGCCGAACTGGATCGTTTCGTCGAGGTGCTGGAATGTATCTGGAACGAAATCAAGGAAGTGGAAGAAGGCAAGGCTTCAAAGGAAGACAACGTATTAAAGAACGCTCCTCATCCCGAATATGAAGTAACGGCCGACGAATGGAAACACGAGTATCCGCGCAGCAAGGCCGCCTTCCCGCTGGAATGGTTGCACGACAGCAAATTCTGGGTGAATGTAGCCCGCGTAGACAATGCGTATGGCGACCGCAACCTGATTCCAACACTTTGTGCATGCGAAATTTAATATAAACCGGCGCAAACCTATTACTCGATTTCGACTTGACAAAACGGTGCCAAAGCACCTTTATCACGATCTTTCAGGCACGGATTTCACGGATTGACACGGATAAATTTATTTTCTTTCCGTGTTTTCCGTGTAATCCGTGCCTAAATTATGGTGATTAGTAAGGTGGTAAGTAAAAAGAAAGGATATGCTCAAAAAAACCTAAAGTGTGCAGATTCCAGACGAAAGTTCTTTGATATAAAGAATGTTTGATTACTTTTGCAGGTCAGTATTCAGAAGGTTAATTCGAACAAATATCCAATATAGAAATCTAATATTCCTATAATATGAGTTTAAAAATTATTGTATTGGCGAAACAGGTTCCGGACACACGCAATGTGGGAAAGGATGCGATGAAAGAGGACGGAACTATCAACCGAGCCGCACTTCCCGCAATCTTCAACCCGGAAGATCTGAACGCATTAGAACAAGCCCTCCGCTTGAAAGACGCCTATCCGGGAACTACGGTAACCTTGTTAACAATGGGTCCGGGGCGTGCAGCTGAAATTATTCGTGAAGGTTTATACCGGGGAGCAGACGGTGGTTATCTGCTAACCGACCGTGCATTTGCCGGTGCCGACACTTTGGCAACGTCTTATGCGCTTGCCACAGCAATCAAGAAAATAGGTGACTACGATATTATCATCGGAGGACGCCAGGCTATTGACGGCGATACAGCACAGGTAGGTCCTCAAGTCGCTGAAAAGTTAGGATTAACACAGGTCACATATGCCGAAGAAATCCTGAACGTAGACGAAAAGAATCGCAGTATCACAGTGAAACGGCATATCGACGGTGGTGTCGAAACAGTGGAAGGTCCGCTGCCTATCGTGATTACGGTCAACGGTTCGGCTGCCCCCTGCCGTCCGCGTAATGCCAAGTTGGTGATGAAATACAAACGGGCATTGGGCGCGCAGGAAAAAGTTCCTGCTCCCGCCTGCCATCCGGAAGGCGTATCGGCACTGCCATACCCCGAACTGTATGAAAAGCGCCCGTACCTGAATATTCCGGAATGGAGTGTTGCCGATGTAAACGGAGATCTCGCACAATGCGGTTTGTCCGGTTCGCCGACAAAAGTCAAAGCGATTCAGAACATCGTGTTCCAGGCAAAGGAAAGCAAGACGCTGACCGGCTCAGACAAGGATGTGGAAGATTTGATTGTTGAACTGTTAGCTAACCACACTATCGGATAATTGACAATTGATAATTGACAATTCATACGGTAAAAAAGATTGAACAATATGAATAATGTATTTGTATATTGTGAGCTTGAAGGTACAACGATTGCCGATGTAAGCCTCGAACTGCTGACCAAAGGTCGCAAGTTAGCCAACCAGTTGAACTGCCAACTCGAAGCCATTGTGGCCGGTTCCGGACTGGAAGGGATTGAAAAGCAGGTGATGCCTTATGGCGTGGACAAGGTGCATATTTTTGACGCTCCCGGTCTGTTCCCGTACACTTCCCTTCCTCATTCTTCTGTTTTGATCAATCTGTTCAAAGAAGAAAAACCGCAGATCTGCCTGATGGGAGCAACGGTTATCGGCCGTGACTTAGGCCCCCGTGTTTCTTCTGCACTGACAAGCGGTCTGACAGCAGACTGTACATCCCTCGAAATCGGCTCGCACGAAGACAAAAGAGCTGGTAAAACATACGAAAACCTGTTATACCAGATCCGTCCCGCTTTCGGTGGTAACATCGTAGCGACGATCATCAATCCGGAACACCGTCCTCAGATGGCGACTGTTCGCGAAGGTGTGATGAAAAAAGAAATTCTGGACGCCGGTTATAAAGGCGAAGTGGTAAAACACGACGTCGCCAAATATGTTCCGGAAACGGATTATGTCGTAAAGGTCATCGACCGCCACATAGAAAAGGCCAAACACAACCTGAAAGGTGCTCCGATCGTAGTAGCCGGCGGTTACGGAATGGGTTCCAAGGAAAGTTTCGATATGTTGTTCGAACTGGCAAAGGAACTTCATGCCGAAGTAGGCGCCAGCCGTGCAGCCGTTGATGCCGGTTTCTGCGACCATGACCGCCAGATCGGCCAGACAGGTGTGACGGTCCGTCCGAAATTGTATATCGCTTGCGGTATCTCCGGACAGATCCAGCATATCGCAGGTATGCAGGATGCAGGTATCATCATCTCTATCAACAACGACGAGAACGCTCCGATCAACACGATTGCCGACTACGTGATCAACGGCACTGTTGAGGAGGTGATTCCGAAGATGATTAAGTATTACAAACAGAACAGCAAGTAAAGAGATGGCAAATTATTATACAGACATTCCGGAACTCAAGTATCACTTGAACAATCCGATGATGGAACGTATTTGCGAACTGAAAGAACGCAATTACAGAGATAAAGAAGAGTTCGACTATGCACCGCAGGATTATGCCGATGCAATGGACTCGTTCGACAAAGTGCTTGAAATCACAGGCGAAATCACGGGTGAGATCATCGCTCCCAATGCCGAAGGAGTTGACGAAGAAGGCCCCCACTGCGCAAACGGACGTGTGGAATACGCTTCCGGGACCAAGCAGAATCTGGATGCAATGGTGAAAGCCGGCCTGAACGGTATGACGATGCCGCGCCGTTTCGGCGGTTTGAACTTCCCGATCACGCCGTACACCATGTGCGCCGAAATCGTGGCCGCTGCCGATGCTGGATTCGGAAACATCTGGTCGTTGCAAGATTGTATCGAGACATTATATGAATTCGGAAACGAAGACCAGCACAGCCGTTTCATTCCGCGTATCTGCGCCGGTGAAACGATGTCTATGGACTTGACAGAGCCGGATGCCGGTTCCGACTTGCAGTCCGTGATGCTGAAAGCGACTTTCGACGAAAAAGAAAATTGCTGGCGTCTGAACGGTGTGAAACGTTTCATCACAAACGGAGACGCCGACCTTCATCTGGTCTTGGCCCGTTCGGAAGAAGGGACGAAAGACGGGCGTGGCCTGTCTATGTTCATCTATGACAAACGCCAGGGTGGCGTAGATGTCCGCCGTATTGAAAACAAGTTGGGTATTCACGGTTCGCCTACCTGCGAACTGGTTTACAAGAATGCGAAAGCCGAACTTTGCGGAGATCGCAAATTAGGTTTGATCAAATATGTGATGGCGCTGATGAACGGTGCCCGTTTGGGTATCGCCGCACAGTCTGTCGGTCTGAGCCAGGCCGCCTACAACGAAGGGTTAGCTTACGCAAAGGAACGCAAACAGTTCGGCAAAGCAATTATCGAATTCCCGGCTGTTTACGACATGCTGTCTATCATGAAAGCGAAGCTGGATGCCGGCCGTGCCTTACTGTATCAGACTTCCCGTTATGTAGATATCTACAAAGCACTGGACGACATCGCCCGTGAACGCAAGCTGACTCCGGAAGAACGTCAGGAACAGAAAAAATATGCCAAACTAGCCGACTCTTTCACCCCGCTGGCAAAAGGTATGAACTCCGAATATGCCAACCAGAACGCATACGACTGTATCCAAATTCATGGTGGTTCAGGCTTCATGCTGGAATATGCTTGTCAACGTATCTACCGGGATGCCCGCATCACCTCCATCTACGAAGGAACGACGCAATTGCAGACAGTTGCAGCCATCCGTTACGTGACCAACGGTTCCTATCTGGCTACCATCCGAGAATTCGAAACAATCCCGTGTTCTCCTGAAATGGAACCGCTGAAAGGCCGCCTGGTTGAAATGGCCAATAAGTTCGAAGCCTGCATGAACAAGGTGAAGGAAGCGCAGAACCAGGAATTGCAGGACTTTGTTGCCCGTCGCCTTTATGAAATGGCAGCCGACTGCATCATGGCTCACCTGCTGATCCAAGACGCGACAAAGACTCCTGAAATGTTTGCCAAATCAGCTGTCGTATACTTGAATTATGTCGAAGCGGAAGTGGAAAAACACAGCAGCTTTATCTTGAAATTCAATGCCGACGAATTAGCAAGCTACAGACAATAATAGAGCGTATCTAATTTCATAAAAGCCGGATATCTTCTCTTGATTTCCGGCTTTTTCCTTATATTTAGACTCGTATTAAGCCAATAAGACAACCATCGACTATGAAACAGTACAATCCAGACATCCACCATCGTCACAGTATCCGTTTGAAAGGATATGATTATTCACAGGAAGGGTTATAAATGATATTAAACCCATATGGTGAAATAATCCAACAATGTTATTGGGATTTGGAACACAAATACCCCAATATCGAATGTTGCGAATATGTTATTATGCCAAATCATTTCCATGCGATTATAAAAATCGATCGGGATGCATTTAGGGCGGGCGAACCCCGCCCCTACGTGGTGACACTGGGGCATATTGTGGGATATTTTAAATATCAATCGACAAAAATGATTAATCTACACGGTCAAAAATTATGGCAACGTAATTATTATGAACATATCATACAGGATGAAAAAGCGTATCATAATATATCCAATTATATATTAAACAATCCGGCACAATGGGCATACGACCGATTACGCTAATTCATTGTGGTGATTCCATAATACCCATTGCATACTACCACGAAGCAACAGATATATCAGAAATGCCATCCACAATGCATGATTTCCCATCATTCCGAAAAAGAGGTAATAGATCAAAAAGAAAGTGCCGGAAGCGACCAACATCGAATAAAGCATCAGGCGGGTAGCTGTCGCACCGATCAGGATACCATCCCACAAGAAGGCGGCAAAGCCGGCAAGCGGAACAGCCAGCACCCAATAGAAATAGGTTCCGGCCTCTTGTATGACAACAGAGTCATTCGTCAGGAGGGAGAGAAAACCTTTCCCGCCTACTCCATAAAGCAGGGTAAACGAAAGGGACAACCCAATCCCCCAGCCAAACAGCAAACGGATCATCCGACTAAGGGCTGTTTTGTTCCGAGCACCGATATAACGTCCCGCCAAAGCCTCGCCCGCATAGGCAAAACCGTCCATGATATAGGAGAAAAGCGTAAACAACTGCATCAGCAATGTATTAACAGCCAAAACGATATCGCCCTGTCTCGCACCCGTAGAAGTAAAAAATGTAGTAACCGCCACCAAACAAAGCGTACGAAAGAAAATATCGCCATTCACCTGGAAGAAACGACGCATAGCGACCTTATCCATGGCCTCATGCCAGCAAACACGAATATTCAACCGCTTCCGATAGAATACGAACCACAGGAATACAGCCATCCCGAAGCCTCCATATTGAGCGATCAGCGTTCCCGTCGCAACCCCTTGCACCTTCATGCCGAACACAAAGACGAAGATCAGGCTCGCCACGATATTCACGACATTCTGGGTGATCGCAATAAACATCGGGAAACGGGAATTCTGCATTCCGATAAACCAACCGGAGAAACCATACAATCCCAACACAGCCGGCGCTCCCCAAATACAAATATTGAAATATAAGGAAGCCAACCGTTCTACCTCATCCGTCGTATCCAATAGTAAGAAAGCTATTTCCCGTATCGGATACTGGAGCAGAAGCAGAGCCAGAGAAATCAGAATCCCGACACCGACCGACCGGAACAAAACCCTCGTTACTTCCAGGAGATCCCGTCTCCCCAGAGCCTGTGAAGTCATCCCACTCGTTCCCATCCGCAAGAAACCGAACAACCAGTAAATAATATTGAACAGCATCCCCCCTACCGCAATCGCCCCGATATAGGAAGCGGCCCCCAAATGTCCGACAATCGCCACATCGACCAATCCCAACAAAGGAACCGTTATATTGGATACAATAGAAGGAAGCGCTAACTGAAGTATCTTTTTATTCATTATTTATCGTATCTATAAAAACTATTCCTAACTTTGTCAGCAAAGTTACAGATTACTTTAGAAATAACATGATTACACTTATGTTTCAATAACAAAAACGCGAACCCTAAGTAATTGTAAAAAACGTTGGATGTTCGCATCCTCTATAAATCATACACTTATAGATTTATTTAGAGAATATGAACATTTATTGCTTTTCTACTTTATCATTCGCAAAATTACAATTTAAAAGTGTCATCAATAAAGCTTTTCACAAACATGGAGTCGCATCTTTTACAGATGCGTGGATTGAAACACGAATGTAAATACGATCAAAGTCCAGAGCCTTTTGTCGCATCTTTTACAGATGCGTGGATTGAAACTGAACAGAAAAGTAAGCTTATTTCTGAAATTAAGTCGCATCTTTTACAGATGCGTGGATTGAAACTTGAAAAAGTAGCCCGGACGGATGCCAACATAGTCGCATCTTTTACAGATGCGTGGATTGAAACTGGATTGATAAGAATAACAGGATGCAAGCATTTGTCGCATCTTTTACAGATGCGTGGATTGAAACTAAACGGGGTACAACAACTCGGGAAATAGGCAATTGGTCGCATCTTTTACAGATGCGTGGATTGAAACTTATCAATCCCGAGGCACGTAAAAAAGCCTTGGAGTCGCATCTTTTACAGATGCGTGGATTGAAACACCAACACGCTCAATAGTACCAAAAAGAGCAGTAGTCGCATCTTTTACAGATGCGTGGATTGAAACCGAAATATGTTTTATAACATATAGTCGGTTATTCCGTCGCATCTTTTACAGATGCGTGGATTGAAACTTGGAGGTACAAGTGAAGGTGGAGCAGGATATTTGAGTCGCATCTTTTACAGATGCGTGGATTGAAACATTTGTGATATACACATCCCTAAAGAAAACTCCACGTCGCATCTTTTACAGATGCGTGGATTGAAACAAGATACGAAAAGTATTGCTGACTTTACCGAAGTCGCATCTTTTACAGATGCGTGGATTGAAACTTCTATTACAAAGGACGTGATAATAGTGGAAGGGTCGCATCTTTTACAGATGCGTGGATTGAAACTTACATGCTGATATATTGGGTATTGATCTTCTTTGTCGCATCTTTTACAGATGCGTGGATTGAAACTCGTCCACCTTGCGTTCTTTCAAAGTATCGGTGAGTCGCATCTTTTACAGATGCGTGGATTGAAACAAAATTATCAACGTATTATAGATCAGCTTAATGTAGTCGCATCTTTTACAGATGCGTGGATTGAAACATTCCCTATACCTGGAATAAGTGGGCTTTCTGGGTCGCATCTTTTACAGATGCGTGGATTGAAACATTTTAATTGTACTGCTCAATTACCTATTTCTCGTCGCATCTTTTACAGATGCGTGGATTGAAACACGTACACGACGTGCAAACTCTTCACACTCCAACTGTCGCATCTTTTACAGATGCGTGGATTGAAACATTTTTAGGGAGATGTTCAGGATTATAAGTGAGGTCGCATCTTTTACAGATGCGTGGATTGAAACAAAAGAGATGCGCCACCAGTACCAGCGCCCAAGAGTCGCATCTTTTACAGATGCGTGGATTGAAACTTGTGACCATGTATGCTAAAGTTAATAATATCGAGTCGCATCTTTTACAGATGCGTGGATTGAAACGTTTACTTTTGACAATAGACGCGCGCACCCTAAGTCGCATCTTTTACAGATGCGTGGATTGAAACTAAGGGGAATTGGAAATACAAATGGCATCAATCGTCGCATCTTTTACAGATGCGTGGATTGAAACTATGAAGATCAGATGTTTAAAATGATCGAGATGGAGTCGCATCTTTTACAGATGCGTGGATTGAAACATCCGTCTGTACAGTAAACACAACATCATACTTGTCGCATCTTTTACAGATGCGTGGATTGAAACATACCAAGGACGCTGATAACCAAACACGGTATCAAGGTCGCATCTTTTACAGATGCGTGGATTGAAACCAAACCAGAATCAATATTATAAAAGCTACTCGCAGTCGCATCTTTTACAGATGCGTGGATTGAAACTGTATTTTGCGACGAAGAAAGTATTGTCATGGGTAGTCGCATCTTTTACAGATGCGTGGATTGAAACCTAAAAATGAATATGGTTATGAAACACTTCGTAAAGTCGCATCTTTTACAGATGCGTGGATTGAAACACGTACACGACGTGCAAACTCCTCACACTCGAGAGTCGCATCTTTTACAGATGCGTGGATTGAAACGATATTTATGATATGGAAGATACAAAAACCTTTATGTCGCATCTTTTACAGATGCGTGGATTGAAACCGAAAGATAGTTTTGTCTCATCAAAATATAAATGTCGCATCTTTTACAGATGCGTGGATTGAAACCTATTGGAGAATGTGGAAATGGGAAAGAAGTGGGTCGCATCTTTTACAGATGCGTGGATTGAAACGTTATCACATTAATGAAGGCAAAACAGACCGGGAAGTCGCATCTTTTACAGATGCGTGGATTGAAACGTTTATAACCCTATCCGCGACAACATCTATTTTAGTCGCATCTTTTACAGATGCGTGGATTGAAACTCCATCCGTGTAGGTAGCTGGGAGCAATCGGGGTCGCATCTTTTACAGATGCGTGGATTGAAACCGATTCTACTCCCGGAAGTCCGTCAATAGCGGTTGGGGTCGCATCTTTTACAGATGCGTGGATTGAAACACCACACGCGAGATAACGAAGCGAATGAGGAATAGTCGCATCTTTTACAGATGCGTGGATTGAAACCTTTTATCTCTTGAATACTTATTTTTGCAGCATGGTCGCATCTTTTACAGATGCGTGGATTGAAACTACTCATTTTTATTGGTTTAGGGTACGCGCGTCTAAGTCGCATCTTTTACAGATGCGTGGATTGAAACAAAACTACGGAACATGATAAAATTACGCAAAGAGGAGTCGCATCTTTTACAGATGCGTGGATTGAAACTATTACTATGTCTTATCAGGGTTTTGGTTATGGTGTCGCATCTTTTACAGATGCGTGGATTGAAACACGGATATAAACACGATCAAAATCCAAGGCCTTTGTCGCATCTTTTACAGATGCGTGGATTGAAACTTTTGAAATAGAGTTAAGCAGAGAAGATATCAGTCGCATCTTTTACAGATGCGTGGATTGAAACCGAGTAGTATCTATAGACACATTTGTAGCAATAGTCGCATCTTTTACAGATGCGTGGATTGAAACCCAAAGAGTGTTACGATCGGCGTCAACCTTTAAGTCGCATCTTTTACAGATGCGTGGATTGAAACTGCTGATAATACCGAAGAGTATCAACCGCCTTTTAGTCGCATCTTTTACAGATGCGTGGATTGAAACCGCCATGGCGCAGGAGTTTTTTCGCAATGCCGCCGTCGCATCTTTTACAGATGCGTGGATTGAAACTTTTTTGGAGGTATCAGCCTTAATATTTTTAGTGTCGCATCTTTTACAGATGCGTGGATTGAAACAACAAAAGGAATGATGATCCAATTGTTTCGGAAAAGTCGCATCTTTTACAGATGCGTGGATTGAAACTCGGGATATACGGGCTCGTCAGCCGGAATACCGCTGTCGCATCTTTTACAGATGCGTGGATTGAAACACGTATACGGCACTAGGTGCGGCTACAAATCATAGTCGCATCTTTTACAGATGCGTGGATTGAAACTTATAAATAACGTGGAGGCCAGTTTGGAAAGCAGTCGCATCTTTTACAGATGCGTGGATTGAAACTAATCATACATTGAAATTTAATAACGTTGGTTTTGGTCGCATCTTTTACAGATGCGTGGATTGAAACAAGAATCATGTAATATCACCATAGAGCAAATCCCCGGTCGCATCTTTTACAGATGCGTGGATTGAAACCGTATTTTGCGACGAAGAAAGTATTGTCATGGGGTCGCATCTTTTACAGATGCGTGGATTGAAACCATTATTGATGCGGTTGTCTCGGAATATCAGCTTGTCGCATCTTTTACAGATGCGTGGATTGAAACGATGATTGCTCATTCTTATCCCCTCATGCCATCAGTGTCGCATCTTTTACAGATGCGTGGATTGAAACGCTATCTCGCGTGTGGCGAGTATGGCTCTAAAAGTCGCATCTTTTACAGATGCGTGGATTGAAACTTAATCGTACTACCGCTATTCTTAACAATCGCCGTCGCATCTTTTACAGATGCGTGGATTGAAACATCTTAGTTTGGATCGGAAACATCATCGGCATGGTCGCATCTTTTACAGATGCGTGGATTGAAACTTGAAAAAACATTTCGCAAACAACTGAAAAAGATGTCGCATCTTTTACAGATGCGTGGATTGAAACAACAGGATCAAAAGTATGATGACGCTCAGCGTATGTCGCATCTTTTACAGATGCGTGGATTGAAACATGAAGTTGCAAATGTTACCTTAGCATTATAGAAGTCGCATCTTTTACAGATGCGTGGATTGAAACTAAAATAGCTAAAAACAACATTTGGGATATGAGTCGCATCTTTTACAGATGCGTGGATTGAAACTAATTCGAATCGTAATTATGGTGGATCAGCTAAAGTCGCATCTTTTACAGATGCGTGGATTGAAACCCCGACCAAGCATGGACAGTCACCGGCAAAACCAAGTCGCATCTTTTACAGATGCGTGGATTGAAACGTCCGTTTTAGAATACAACAGTAATAATGCAACTAATAAGTCGCATCTTTTACAGATGCGTGGATTGAAACCACTCTTCAAAGGCGCGTTTGAACGTGTCTTTAATGTCGCATCCTTTACGGGGACAACTATTTATAATATTTTTTGCAAGAAGATTACAGGATTAAAATATTTGTTTGTTAGAAAATAAAATATATCTTTGTTGAACAGAGTTATAAAGATACCTTATTACTCAAAGCATAAACACCTTATATTACGTTAACCTAAACATATGATATATACAAATAAAGAATACTGTCTTGAGGTTAAAGGAAGCATGGCCTGCTTTACCCGTCCGGAGATGAAAGTCGAAAGAGTTAGCTACGACATAATAACGCCATCTGCTGCCCGAGCTATTTTCGAATCTATATTTTGGAAACCAGCCATACAATGGAATATTACTCGAATAGAAGTATTAAATCCAATCAGATGGTTTTCCATGAAAAGAAATGAGATTGGAAGTTTAATGAGCCCCCGTTCATCCGGATTATTCATCGAAGATAATCGGCAACAAAAATCCAGTTTGTTACTAAAAGATGTTTGCTATAGAATTTTTGCAGAGTTGGAATTTATACCTATAAGAAATAGAGCGAAAGAAGATATGTTGAAAGTGCCATCAAAGTCCTCTGACGAAAATCCAGGCAAATATAATGCTATGTTCGAACGTAGAGCTAAAAAGGGGCAATGTTTCAATCAACCCTATTTAGGTTGCCGTGAGTTCTCCGCAGATTTCACATACATCGAAAATCCGGTAAAAGGAAACGGAATACCCGAAGATCGTGATTTTGGATATATGCTATATGATATGGATTTCACAAACGAAAAAGATCCAAAGCCAATGTTCTTCAGGGCTATAATGAAACAAGGAGTCTTGATCGTTCCATCCATTAACAGTGAGGAGGTACGCCGATGATTTTGCAAGCATTATACGAATACTACCAGCGTAAAGCTGCTGATCCGGGGAGTACTATTGCTCCCCATGGATTAGAATGGAAAGAAATACCTTATCTTATTCTGATAGATAAAAAAGGGAATTTTTTAGAACTACAGGATACCACCGAGGGGGTAGGAAAACAGAAACGAGCAAAAAAATACCTGGTCGTCAAAAGTAAAGGACGTACCGGCAGCAACAGTTGGCAAACGGCAAATGTATTTTGGGACCATTTCGGATATGTGTTAGCCCAACCTAAAAATACGGATGATAAAGGAATGCCAAAAGCACTGGACGATGCCGCTAAACAAAATAAAACCTTTGTTCAGGAGGTCAGGCGGCTTGCCGAAATGTATCCTTCCAATGAAGAGATTCAAGCAGTAGCCAAATTTTACGATAATCCTGATAATCTTCAACGTATAAAAATGGACCCTTTATGGGAAGAATGTATCAAAAAAGACGGGACAAACATCTCCTTTAAAGTAGCAGGAAACAATACTATCGTGGCTGCAAATCCGGATGTAACATCATCTATAGAAGACTGTTCAGACAAAGATGAACCTACAGGGATATGCCTCATCACCGGAAAAAAGGCTCCGATAGCCATACTCAATAGTGCCATAGCCATACCCGGGGGTAAGAGCGGAGCTAAACTGGTTGGCTTTCAAAAGAAATCGGGTTACGATTCTTATTATAAAGAGCAAGGTATGAACGCACCCATTTCAAAAGAAGCGGAAGCTGCTTATACCACAGCTTTAAATTCTTTATTGGGAAAAGATTCCTCTAACAAATATCGCTTGCATGACACATCCGTTGTTTTCTGGTCTCAGAAACCGACAAAGTTGGAGCAATGTTTCTGTTTCATATTTACATCTCCTCCCAAAGATGATCCGGATAAAAACACGGAAGTTATCAGAGACTTCTTGAAGTCCCCGTTCTCGGGAGTATTGAATGACGAGGACAAAACTCCCTTTTACGTGTTAGGTTTATCTCCTAATGCCGCCCGTATCTCCGTTAGATTCTGGCGACAAGGAACAGTAGGCGAATTTGCCAGTCACATCAGACAACATTTTAAGGACTTGGAAATCATTAAAAGCAAGAATCAAAGAGCCTATTTTTCTTTATTCAACTTACTGACCCAAGTTGCTTCCTTAAATAAAATGGAAAATCTGCCTCCCTGCTTAGCCAGCGATTTAAGTCAAAGCATATGGGATAACCAACCCTACCCGACCACATTGCAGATGCAATGTCTGATACGAATCAAAGCAGACCGGAATATAACGTCGATAAGAGCCGCTATACTCAAAGCCTACTTAAATAGAAAATTCAGAAATCATAATAATCCACCTAAAGAAATTCAAATGGCATTAGATTTAGAAAATAAAAACCAAGCGTACTTATGTGGCCGCTTGTTTGCTATCCTTGAAAAGATCCAGAGTGATGCTATCCCAGGAGCAAATTCTACGATCAAAGAGCGTTACTACGGTGCAGCGTCGACAACCCCGACAACTGTATTCGGCCGCTTGTTGTCTTTATCCAGACATCACCTTGCAAAATTTGATACCGGGAAATCTGTTTATTATGAAAAATTATTGCAAAGTGTTATCACCAACCTGGATAGTAACGGATTACCTAAATATTTATCGATGGACGACCAATCGCGTTTCGCAATCGGTTATTACCATCAAAGAGAAGATTTATATAAAACAACAACAGATAAAGAAAAAAATTAATACTATACAAATATGGAAACAGCAATAAACAATCGTTACGACTTCATTTATTTATTTGATGTACAGGATGGTAATCCGAACGGTGATCCCGATGCCGGAAATTTACCCAGAGTTGATCCGGAAACAGGTGAAGGCCTGGTTTCCGATGTCTGTCTGAAGCGTAAAGTCCGGAACTTTGTTCAAATAGTAAAAGGAGGAGAAAGACTGTATGATATATTCATTAAAGAGAAAGCGGTATTGAATAATCTGATCGCAGACGCTCATAAACAGGAAGGGGTTAAAGATATAAAAGAGAAAGGAGATAAAACAGAGGCTGCTCGGCAATGGATGTGCAGAAACTTTTATGACATAAGGACATTTGGAGCCGTACTAAGTACAGGCGAAAATGCCGGACAGGTTCGTGGCCCTATCCAATTTACTTTTGCCCGTTCCATCAGTCCGATTGTTACTGCCGAACATAGTATAACCCGTATGGCTGTGGCTACGGAGGATGAGGCTAAAAAACAGAGTGGAGATAACCGCACTATGGGACGTAAATTTACAGTTCCTTACGGACTATATAAAGCTAACGGATTTATTTCCGCTCATTTAGCCGCACAAACCGGATTCAATGAAGATGACCTGAACTTATTCTGGGATTCATTGAAAAACATGTTCGATCACGACCATTCAGCAGCCAGAGGAATGATGAATGCCCGCAAATTGATCGTATTCAAACACAGTACAGCATTAGGTAATGCTTCAGCTCATTCTTTATTCGGTTTAGTGAAGGTTCAACTTAAGGATGACCAACGCCCACCCCGTTCGTTCGACGATTATATTGTTACCATCGACAAGGATAAACTACCGGAAGGTGTAGAAGTTCTGGACATGATATGATAGAATACGGAGATGAGGACCTGTTGATGCTTTCCGGAATCCAACACATAACTTTCTGTAAACGTCAATGGGCCCTTATACATATCGAACAACAGTGGGCGGAAAACAACCTCACTATTGAAGGAAACTGGATGCATCAAAAAGTCGATGATCCTACCTTGATGAACCGCAATAAAGGCATAGTAACATTAAGATCCGTAACGCTTGTCTCCAGACGGCTGGGACTTTATGGTATCTCTGATGTAGTAGAGATGGTCGCTTCCACCTCCGGACAAAATTCAATAAGACATCCTAAATATCCGGGATTCTGGCAATTAATTCCGGTCGAATACAAACGAGGCAAACCTAAAAAAGATCAGATAGATGAAGTCCAGCTATGCGCACAAGCGATTTGCCTGGAAGAGATGTATAACGTCAGCATAGAAAAAGGCTTTTTGTATTATGGGGAAACTCGCCACCGAGAAGAGGTCCAGTTTACTGAAGAATTACGGAAACTGGTTGAAAATAAATGTGTCCAAATGCACAAGCTATACGAGCAAAAAGTTCTTCCGCCGGCAATATACAAAGCGCATTGCAAGTCATGTTCTTTATGTGACGTATGTATGCCTAAAGTACTGACAAAAACACCGAAAGTGAATACTTACCTGTCCCAGTTATACGATTAAAATATGAGAAAATTATTGAACACATTGTATGTAACTACTCCTGAAGCCTATTTAACTAAAGATGGAGAAAACGTTGTAATTAGGGTTAAGGAAAAAGATATATTCAGAATTCCGGTTTTAAATATAGAAGGTATTGTCACATTCGGATATATAGGTGCTTCTCCGGCATTAATGAAGATGTGTGCTGAAAGAAATGTAGGATTATGTTTTTTAAGTGCTAATGGACAGTTTCAAGGTAGAGTCTCCGGTCCGACAAAAGGAAATGTCCTTTTACGAAGAACACAATACAGGATTGCCGACGATGCAAATAAATCACTGGAAATCAGTCGGCTTTTTATTGCAGGAAAGATAGCAAATTCCCGGACGGTTATCGATCGTTTCAAAAGAGATCACATTTCTTCCGACAAACAGCTATCCTTGTTTTTATCCGTATCTGAAAAGTTAAAGAGATCAAAGAATCAGGCTTTAGTTGCTGAGTCCTCCGATACATTAAGAGGTATAGAGGGAGAAGCCGCTACAACTTATTTCTCTGTATTTAACCAGATGATCATATCGCAATGTGAGGATTTTCCTTTTAACGGGAGGAACAGAAGACCGCCCAAAGACAAAGTAAATGCTCTATTGTCATTCGTTTACACATTGCTGAATCATGAGGTACAGTCTGCATTGGAAACAGTAGGACTTGATCCATACGTAGGCTTTTTACATACCGATCGACCAGGAAGAGCGAGTTTAGCGTTAGATATGATGGAAGAGTTACGAGCCTACCTGGCAGACAGGTTGGTTTTGTCCTTAATTAATCGTAAACAGATATCCGGTAAAGGTTTTGTCGAACACGGAGATAACGGGATTGTAATGGATGAAGATATCAGAAAGGGAGTCTTACTCGCTTGGCAGAAGAGAAAAAAAGAGACAATAATCCACCCCTACTTAAATGAATCCGTACCGATAGGACTGATCCCATATATTCAGGCGATGCTTTTAGCTCGTTTTTTGAGAAACGATTTAGATAATTATCCGGTCTTTTTAATGAAGTAAGTTCATGTATGTTCTAGTTACATATGACGTAGAAACGATGACTTCCGACGGACAGCGCAGGTTACGTCAGGTAGCACGTCAATGCCTGAATTATGGCCAACGCGTCCAAAATTCCGTTTTTGAATGCTCTGTCTCGCCTGCTCAATTTACCGAGTTAAGATTAAAACTATCGGATATCATCGATCATAAAAAAGATAGTATTCGTTTCTATTTCTTGGGAAATAATTATTCTAAAAGAGTTGAATACATAGGTGTCGTCACATCCTATAATGTAGAAGATGAACTTATAATATAACTGTTTGCGAACATTAAGCATTAACAAAAAGCTGGAGTTTTCGCAATCATTGATTATTAGCCTATTAAACACTCCTATTAGTTTTATTTCATCAATAAAAAATCCAAAAAGTTTATTATCGCATAAATGCATTGATAACAGACTGTAAATGTTTGCATTATTTGTAATGCAGTCGTACCTTATATAGGTACGTGGATTGAAACTGGCATTGGTGCTAAAAAGCGTCAAGAAACTGCTGTCGTACCTTATATAGGTACGTGGATTGAAACATAGTCGTAAAGTCCTTGCCAAGTTCGGGTACAGTCGTACCTTATATAGGTACGTGGATTGAAACTTATTTTCGCAGCCGTGAACAGTATTTAAAAAGCCGTCGTACCTTATATAGGTACGTGGATTGAAACGAGACGGTTAATGTCTTTAACAAGAAGAAGAAACGTCGTACCTTATATAGGTACGTGGATTGAAACAAGATGGGGTAACTGCACTTGTAGGGTTAAATAAAGTCGTACCTTATATAGGTACGTGGATTGAAACTTTTTGTATGGTTTGTAAACTTTGGTATATCTCGTCGTACCTTATATAGGTACGTGGATTGAAACGTATCTTAATAGAAGGATTTAAGACAAAAGCGGAGTCGTACCTTATATAGGTACGTGGATTGAAACCGGCAGTGTAGTTGTGGATGGTAGAGATAAAGAAGTCGTACCTTATATAGGTACGTGGATTGAAACTATGATCGTAAAAGGTAACGTTATCCCAACTTGTCGTACCTTATATAGGTACGTGGATTGAAACAAGTTACACTCTCTTACCTCTCTTTGCACCTGTGTCGTACCTTATATAGGTACGTGGATTGAAACAAGAGTGCCTGTGTGGAAGCTCCCATCCCGAAGGTGTCGTACCTTATATAGGTACGTGGATTGAAACTGTTGAATCGTATTGCAAATATAAGTGTTTGAGGTCGTACCTTATATAGGTACGTGGATTGAAACAGTAGTTCGACAAAAGACGGATCGCTAAAACTATAGTCGTACCTTATATAGGTACGTGGATTGAAACCCTCAAAATTACCAGTTGTAATCGAAACACCATTAGTCGTACCTTATATAGGTACGTGGATTGAAACTAAAAGCCATAATCCACCAATCCTGTCCCTTGCGTCGTACCTTATATAGGTACGTGGATTGAAACATTGCTAACATCTCAAACCGGAAGTATACATGAAGTCGTACCTTATATAGGTACGTGGATTGAAACCTCATTTGAGACTGGAGCTCTCTTATCCTTAGGGCGTCGTACCTTATATAGGTACGTGGATTGAAACCAGCCGGGATAGCTTGACGGAGATTGACATAGGGTCGTACCTTATATAGGTACGTGGATTGAAACTGAGACATGGTCTCGTACTGCGAACTTGGATAGTGTCGTACCTTATATAGGTACGTGGATTGAAACTCTTACTCCTAAATCGCTTTTTTATGCTAATTGGTCGTACCTTATATAGGTACGTGGATTGAAACATAAGTGGTCAAACCAACAAGAGGAGCAACACCCTGTCGTACCTTATATAGGTACGTGGATTGAAACCACAAGGTACGCAAAGGAACTTTAAAAAATGACAAAGTCGTACCTTATATAGGTACGTGGATTGAAACCTTTCTATAGTAAATGTCGAACCTGTCCTCTCAGTCGTACCTTATATAGGTACGTGGATTGAAACTTATAAGGAAATTATTGAAGGTCGTTTTGATGTCAGTCGTACCTTATATAGGTACGTGGATTGAAACAAGCCAGCATCCTTTAAACGAGACATAACAGCAGTCGTACCTTATATAGGTACGTGGATTGAAACGGGCAAATCACCTTGTTTAGTGGCAGAGCCAAAAGTCGTACCTTATATAGGTACGTGGATTGAAACTCCAGAGCATAGATTTAAGGTTGTGTCTGATAATGGTCGTACCTTATATAGGTACGTGGATTGAAACTTTTGTGAACTCTAATTTGTCTTTTGCTCC
>ULOU01019538.1_pt1 | contig 38536 bp, 30 predicted proteins | sample 1952821 | NCBI WGS metagenome assembly ULOU01 (sample SAMEA4835610, study PRJEB28245) | human gut metagenome | biome: gut microbiome; material: fecal sample | place: Denmark | collected 2008 | reverse complement strand
CGGGGCTTTTTTTATTAGGAAATTTTTATGAATGCAACCTGTTTTAATACTATCTATGAATCTTATATGCAATATTTTTATTTTATGAAACCGACTTCTTTTGCAATTTTTTCATACGCGGCATCTTTGCGTTCATTGAAAATAACTTTATTTTCCTCAAACATGTTATTTCCCTTTGTGTCGATTGATACGATAAGAGGACCGAACTCCTTAACGCGGCAGTTCCAAAGTGTCTCAGGCATCCCCAAATCTCTCCACTCGGCTCTTACAATTTCCTCAACCTCTGTTGCTGCAACTACAGCATTTCCGGCAGGAAATACACAGTGAATGGCACCGAATTCTTTACATGCACGCTCTGTATTTTCTTTCATTCCGCCTTTTCCGATGATAACGCGTACACCTGTGAGCTTTACGAATTCATACTCAAATTTTTCCATACGCATGCTTGTTGTCGGACCAACCGATACCATTTGGAATTTATCATTTTCAAGAGGTCTGATAATAGGACCCGCATGGAAAATCGCATTATTTCTTACATCTACCGGAAGTTCTCTTCCCTCTTCAACAAGTCTTCTGTGGGCAACGTCACGGCATGTTGTCATGCTTCCGTCAAGATAAATAATATCTCCGACTTTAATATCTTCCAAATCCTGTGCCGTAACAGGTGTTATAAGTACCTTTTTTCCGTCTCTGATTTCTACCATTATAAAGTCACCTCCGAATGTGTTGTAATTGTATAATTAAGATCTTTATCAAAAATAATGTGTCCTCTTCTGTGGCTCCAGCATCCGACATTTACAGCCACACCGATTGCAGAAGGATGACGTGCCGTATTTTCAATGTTTACGCCCATTACCGAATATTTACCGCCCATGCCCTGTGGTCCTAAACCGATTGAATTAATACCATCTTCAAGAAGTCTCTCCATTTTTGCGGCTCTTTCATTTTCATTATGTGAACCGATAGGTCTCATGAGTGCCTTCTTTGAAAGAAGTGCCGCTGTCTCCACAGATGTTGCAACGCCGACGCCCACAAGAAGCGGAGGACATGCGTTAAGACCGTAGCTTGTCATTACATCAAGGACAAATTTTGTTACGCCCTCGTAGCCTTCGCCCGGCATAAGAACCATTGCTTTTCCTGGAAGCGTACATCCGCCGCCTGCCATATATGTATATATTTCGCATGAATCACTATCTGGTACAATATCCCAGAATACTGTAGGAGTTCCTTTTCCGACATTTTTTCCGGTATTATACTCGTCAAATGTTTCAACGCTGTTGTGTCTTAAAGGTGCTTCAAATGTTGCCTGCACAACCGCTTCTTTAAGAAGTGTCTCAAGTTCTCCAATCAACGGAAATTTTGTTCCGCATTTTACCCAGAACTGAAGCACACCTGTATCCTGACAGCTAGGTCTGTTAAGTTCAACCGCAAGTTTCTGATTTTCAAACATTGTGTTATAAATTGTCTTTGATAAAGGACTGTCCTCCTTATCTCTCAACTCCTGAAGTTTTGCGATTACATCATCAGGCAGTTTCTTTGCCGTATAAGCAATAAACTTAGCCATGTAATCTGTAAGCTGTTTTACCTGTTCTTCCTTTGACATAATAAATCCTCCTTGTTTTTACGAAGTAAAAGTTACATTTTCGACTTTTATATTGATACTTTTTTACTTAATCCGCAAAAAACATTTGTTTTTACGGAAAAAACGGATATAAAATCGGTAAAAGTATCATACTCACTATTGTTGAAACTATAATCAACGGAATTCCCGATTTTGCATAATCCTTAAATGTATATCCGCCCGCTCCTATTACCATTGTGTTTGCAGGCATTCCTATCGGTGTAGCATAAGCACATGAGCCACCAATTACGCAAGCCATAAGTACGGCACTCGGGTCAGCCCCGATTGCTTCCGATATTGACAAGCATATCGGAACCATAAGTGCTGTCGTTGCTGTGTTACTCATAAAATTAGTGAGCACACAACAAAGAATAAATACTACAAATGTAAGTAAATACGGTGACGGGTTATCTCCAAGAAAGCTGATGACTTTATTTGCAAGAAGCTCTCCCGCACCTGATTTCTGAAGTGCTGACGCAAGCGAAAGTGTACCGCCGAACAAAAATATTGTTTTTAAATCTATTGATTTTAATGCCTGCTTTTCAGAAATTACACCCGTAACTACGAGAAGCAGTGCTCCGATACAGCCTACAATGCAAAGCTTAATTCCGATTTTTTCTTCAAAAATCATTCCGATAAGAGTTAAAATCAAAATTATAAGAGACAGCCACTGTTTCCACTTAGGAACATCTGAATAATCTTTCTGTTCGCCGTACACCGAATCTCCCGACGGCTTTGTGTCAGGCAGAAGCTTGTATCCTATCAATGCGAAAAATAAAATTCCCGTTATAAGAATCGGTAAACCGATTTTTGTATATTCAAAAAATCCGAACGATTTTCCGATTTCCTGCATTGCCGATTGGGCAATCAGATTTCCCGGTGCACCTATAAGCGAAAGATTTCCGCCCATAGCCGCCGCAAATACAAGCGGCATAAGAAGTTTTGACCTTGAATATCCTGATTTTGCCGCAATTCCTATAACAACCGGAATAAGAACCGCCGCTGTTCCCGTATTTGAAAGCACTCCACTCATCAATCCCACAATCACCATAATTGCGATGATAAGCTGTCTTTCCGACTTAGCAAAATGTGTAACCACTCCTCCGATTTTGTTTGCCATTCCTGTCTCAAACAATGCTCCTCCGACAATGAACATGGCTACGAATAAAATTACATTGCTGTCAATAAATCCTGAAAAAGCTGTTTTCCAATCAAGCACTCCCGTTATGATAAGTCCGATACAGACAATCATTGATGTAACACCAAGCGGAAGTTTTTCCCATATGAACATTATGATTGCAAACAGCAAAAATACTAATGTTATTGCTGCATGACTCATTAGCAACCCTCCTTATTATTTACATCATATCTTTAGTGAAATAACACGGCCGTTTGTTTATTTCCCTTTGCTTGATTGCATTATATTAATAACTTATGTTGTTGTAAATTTATAAAAACTAATGGTTTTATAAGTTTTTTTTATGCCTTTTATATAAATTTATTCATTTTCACCAAAAATATGGTATACTGAATACAATATTAAAAAACATTATCCGCTGAACAGTGCAATAAAGCACTCCTACGGATTTTTACAAAATGAGGTTTTTATGAAGATTGTACAATTAGAATATTTTTGTGCGGTTGCAAGACTGCACAGCATAACGCAGGCTGCAGCCGAGCTTTATGTTACACAGCCCGCTGTTTCAAGTGCAATTAAGGAACTTGAAAAAGAATTTAACGTCAGTCTGTTTAACCGTTCAAAAAATCATCTGACGCTTACAAAAGAGGGTGAATTATTTTACCAGAAAGCTCAAAAGCTTCTCGCCGAGTACAAACAAACGCTTAACCAGCTTCACGACATAGGCAGAACTATTTCAGCGGTAAAAATAGGAATCCCACCTCTTTTGAGCACAATATTTTTTCCTGAAATGATTAATGATTTTCACAGGGAATATCCCGACATTCCTTTTGAATTATTTGAATATGGTTCAATCCGTGCTGCCAATCTCGTGCATGAAGGCATACTTGACGCAGCATTGGTAAATATGCACTTTTATGAAATAGATAAGCTTAATTCCATACAGATTATGCAGGATAAAATCGTTTTTTGTGTATCAAAAAATCACCCCTTTGCCAAAAAGAAAGAGGTGACTTTTGACATGATTAAAGACATGCCACTTATTATGTATAACACCGATTCTGTACAGAATGAAACTCTTGATGCAATATTTAAAAATTCGGCGATAAAGCCAAATGTCATACTGCACGCAAGCCAGCTCTACACAATAAAAAGCTTTATCTGCGAGGAATGTGCCGGAGCATTTTTGTATTCGTCGCTTTTAAAAAAGCTTCCCGGTGTTGTCGGAATTCCAATTACTCCCACAATACACCAAAGCATCGGTCTCGTATGGAAAAAGGGCAGTTACACAACCGACAGTACCGATAAATTTATTTCATTTGTAAAAAAACACACTATTTTATAGGAATTTATCAAGTTCAGTCTCAACACGCTTATTGATTTTAACCTTAGGATTTTCCGTAATCGTTCCTCTTGCGACAACCATTTTTACATGGCGTAATGCTCTGAGGTCATCGAGCGGATTTTCCTCGGTTACAATCATATCTGCACATTTATCTTTTTCGAGCGTACCGGTAATATCACCGATTCCCGCCATTTCGGCGGCTCTTGCAGTTGCCGTATACAATGCAAACGCATTGGAAACGCCCGTATATTTGTGGAAATAATACAATTCTCTCCAAAAATCATACTGTGTAATCCACGGACATCCGACATCATTGCCAAGAACGACAGGTATATCATTTTCAAGTGCCGCTTTCGCACATGCAATTATTCCCTCAAACACAACATTTCCGTTAAACTGTTCAACTTCAGTTGCGTTGGTAATCGAACGATCAAACAATGCATACGGAAGTGCAGGTGAAATTGTTGTGCAAAGAAATGCCTTTCTTTCCTTGAATAACTTAATTGTATCAATTAGCGGCAAGTATTCTTGGTCCCATCTTTGTTCCCGCATTAATCTCATCTCTTAATTTTGTATCAAAACTTCCAAGTCCGCCAACCGTTCTTATTGTTGTCACACCGCTCATAAGCTCTGTTTTTGCAAATCCGGCAACCATACCGTATGCAATTGAACGCATAAGTACATTTCCCATAAGTATTTTTACAAGTTTCTCATTATCACGCTGTTTTTTCTGCGGCTTGCCATTACCTGCAAGGTGAACATGCATATTTATAAGACCGGGCATAATATATCTGCCTTTTAAATCAACTTTTTCATATCCATTCAAATCCGTGCCTGCCTTGACAATATCCTCAATTTTATCATTGTCCGTAAGTATGACGAAGCCCTCTTTTACCTGCATATCTTTGGTTCCGTCAAGTATTTTTCCGTTAATATAAGCATATTTCATATTTTTATACTCCCTGTTTTTGAGATTTTTATTTAATACCAATTAAACAAAATCTTACGCACTGATTGACTTTCCTGTGTAAAGCTGATAATATCTGCCTTTTTCTTCCATAAGCTGGTCATGTGTACCACGCTCAATAATTCTTCCCTGTTCCATAACCATAATACAGTCTGCATTCCGTACCGTAGAAAGACGATGAGCGATAACAAATGAAGTTCTTCCTGTCATAAGTGCATCCATACCACGCTGTACAAGTTTTTCTGTACGTGTATCAATAGAAGAAGTCGCCTCATCAAGAATAAGAACAGGAGGATCTGCAACTGCTGCTCTCGCTATTGCAAGAAGCTGACGCTGTCCCTGACTAAGGTTCGCACCACCGCCGGTAAGCACTGTGTTATAACCATCAGGAAGTCTTTTTATAAATCCGTCAGCATTAGCAAGCTTTGCGGCAGCCATACATTCTTCATCAGTTGCATTAAGTCTTCCATATCTGATATTGTCCATAATCGTGCCTGTAAAAAGGTTAGTATCCTGCAAAACAATGCCCAGGCTTCGGCGTAAATCGTCTTTTTTAATATGATTAATATTAATTCCATCATAACGGATTTTACCATCCTGTATATCATAAAACCTGTTAATAAGGTTGGTAATTGTTGTCTTTCCGGCTCCGGTAGAACCTACAAACGCAAGCTTCTGACCCGGTTTTGCGAACATTTTTATATCGTGAAGCACGATTTTATCAGGATTATATCCAAAATCAACTCCATCAAATGTAACATCACCCTGAAGTCTTGTATACATTTCATCTTTATTTGCAGCATTTGGTTTTTTCCATGCCCACATCTCTGTCTGTTCTTCAGTTTCATGGATTTCACCATTTGAATCATAACATATATTTACAAGTTCAACATCACCTTCATCTGTCTCCGGTACTTCATCGCAAAGGTCAAATACCCTGCCGGCACCTGCCATAGCCATTACAATGCTGCTTACCTGCTGGCTTATCTGTGTTACAGGCTGTGTGAAACTCTTGTTTAATGAAAGAAATGCTACAAGTGTACCGATTGTAAGTCCGGAAAAGCCGCTTAACGCAAGCACACCACCTACAAGTGCACATAAAACATAACTTATATTTCCTATATTTCCATTGATAGGCATTGTAATATTTGCAATTTTATTAGCATTGTTGGCACTTTCTCTTAACTTGTTATTAATCTGCTTAAACTGTTCAAGACTTTCCTGCTCATGACAGAATACCTTAACAACCTTCTGCCCTTCCATCATTTCCTCAATATAAGCATTTACTTTACCGATATCTTTCTGCTGTTCAACGAAATATCTGCCGGATGCAGCGGAAAGCTTTGATGTCACAAAAAGCATAATTGCAACCATAATAACAGATACAATTGTAAGTGGTATATCAAGAACTATCATACTTACAAATGTTGATACAAGTGTTATAAGTGAATTAAGAACCTGTGGAATACTCTGGCTTATAAGCTGTCTTAATGTATCAATATCATTTGTGTATACCGACATGATATCTCCATGTGCATGTGTATCAAAGTATCTGATTGGAAGTGATTCCATATTAGTAAACATCTCTGTACGGAGCTTTTTCATAGTACCCTGACCAACATTTACCATAATTCTGTTATATCCATATGAACATAAAACACCCACTGCAAATATTGCTACAAGTTTTAAAAGAGCCTGTGCAAGCGGTGAATAATCAGGAACTGCCATCTGTGTAAGCGGCACAATGTAATTATCAATAAGTTTCTGTATAAATAAAGTTCCACACAATGTCGTAATTGCCGAAACCAATATGCAAACGACCACCATGAAACATGCCAATTTGTAATTTTTTACTATATAAGAAAGAAGTCTTTTTAATAATAAAAGCGGATTCTTCTCTTTGTTCTCATTTTTATTTTTCATGTCTTCCTCCTATTCTCACTATTCTGCCGATTCATCGAAATCACCGCCGCCCTGCATCTGGACTTCACAGATTTCGCGGTAAACTTTGTTATTTTGCATAAGATTTTCATGTGTATCAAAGCCACTGACTTTTCCATCTTCAAGAACAATAATTCTGTCGGCATCCTGAATACTTGAAATTCTCTGCGAAACTATAAGCTTTGTTGTTCCCGGAATTTTCTGGGCAAATGCCTGTTTGATTTTTGCGTCTGTTGCAGTATCTACAGCACTTGTCGAATCATCAAGAATAAGAACCTTTGGTTTTTTAAGCAATGCTCTCGCAATACAGAGTCTCTGTCTCTGACCACCTGAAACATTAGTACCGCCCTGTTCTATCCATGTATCATACTTCTTAGGCATTCTCTCGATAAATTCATCAGCACATGCCTGTTTACATGCCTCAACACAATCTTCATATGAAGCATTGTCATCACCCCATCTGAGATTGTCAAGTATTGTTCCTGAAAACAGGACATTTTTCTGTAATACTACAGCCACCTGATTACGGAGTGCATCCATATCATAAGTTCTTACATCTTTTCCGCCAACACATACAGAACCTTCAGTAACATCATAAAGACGGCTTATAAGGCTCACAAAACTTGATTTTCCGCATCCTGTACCACCAATAATACCAATTGTCTCACCTGCATTAATATGAATATCAATATCATGTAAAGTATCCTCTGTACTGTTTTTTCTGTATGAAAAATTAACATGATTAAAATCGATTCTTCCGTCTTCCACTTCTTCATAAGGTTTTTCCGGATTGGCAAGGTCAGCTTTTTCATTAAGAACTTCTGAAATACGTCTTGCACTTGCCGCACTCATTGAAACCATTACAAATATCATTGAAAGCATCATAAGTGACATAAGCATACTCATTACATAACTGAACATTGATGTAAGATTACCAGTTGTAATTGAACCTGACACAATAAAATGTGAAGCAAACCATGACAATGCAACAATACATCCATATACAACAAGCATCATCGTCGGGTTGTTAAATGCAAGAAATGACTCGGCTTTAACAAATGTTTTATAAAGATTATCTGCCGCTTTGTTAAACTTTTTCTTTTCATGGTCCTCACGTACAAATGCCTTAACAACACGGATTCCTGAAATATTCTCCTGAACGCTCGCATTAAGTTCATCATATTTTTCAAAACCTGATGTAAAAACCGGTGTTACTTTATATATAATAAAGAAAAGTACAAATCCCAAAAATATAAATGCAACAAAAAATATAAGACTTAATCTCGGACTTATTATTACGCACATTGTAATACTGCAAATCATCATGAGAGGTGCTCTCACCGCAATTCTTATTATCATCTGATAAGCATTCTGTACGTTAGTTACATCAGTTGTCATACGTGTTACAAGACCTGCTGTACTGAATTTATCAATATTAGAAAATGAAAATGTCTGTATATTTTCATACATTTTCTCTCTCAGATTACACGCAAATCCTGTTGATGCCGCCGCCGCATACTTTCCTGCCTGTATACCACAAAAAAGACTCAAAAATGCTATAACAAGCATTATTCCACCGTAAATAGCGACCTTTCTCATATCTCCGGCCTGTATTCCTTTATCAATTATTGAAGCTGTTATAAATGGAATAAGAATTTCCAAAAAAACTTCAACTGCAGTAAATATTGGCGTTATAATTGATTCTTTTTTATATTTGCCAATACATTTTGCTAATGTTTTTATCATATTTTTATCATTCTCCCTTCGATTAAATTCACCTTATCAGTCTACAGTCAGCATGACTTAATACTGTCATATACTCTCTGCAAAAGATTTCTAAGCTGTTCTTTTTCATCATCATTAAGTGTCTTTAAAAGTTCCCTCTCATTTTCATCCATTGAAGCTCTTGCCGTCTTGCATATCTCCTCACCTTTTGCCGTGAGCTTTACATGTTTGATTCTTTTATCATTTGAATCATAAAACCCCTCTATCATCCCCTTTTTTTCCAGACGTGCAGCAATTCCTGCCATCGTTGCCTGTTTAACTTCAAAATGCTTTTCAAGTTCTTTTAGCATTATCGTCTCATTGGCTGCCTCGCTGATAGTTGCGAGGACCTTAATCTGCGAAAGGGTGACATCATCGCACATCAACGTATTATTAGCCTTTCTTCCAAGTGCATCGTTAAGTCTCTTTATAAGTTCACCACAATGCAATGTTTCTCCAAACATATGCTCATTCCTTTTCATAAAATTTGATAAATAGTTTCTTCTAGATGTTCTAATATATTACAAAAATAACAGCACGCTGTCAATAGCGTGCTGTTGATTTATAGTTTTTTAACATTTGTTGATTTACTTCTAATAATTTTCCGCTTTTTCCTTAACTTTTACCGGATTTACTCCATCAAGGCAGTTATCATATATCCACTCTGCCAGTTCATCTGCATTATTACTTTCATAATACGAAACAAGCATCTGTTTAAATGTACCATCTAGTTCAACCGGAACTTTAAATATTCCTTTTCCGTTTTCTATTAATATTTTATTAATTGCAAAACTTCCGATTCTCTTGTTTCCGTCTTTAAATATCTGGCTTCTCATAAGCCATAAACCTGTTTTTACTGCCTTGTCTGTAACATTTGGATTATCAAGCAGTTTCATGATTTCTTTATGATAGTATTCAGCACCATGTACTTCAGGTCTCCAGTTTGTTCCGCTTATAATAACATCATCAGTCATTATTCTGCCTAAATACTAATATGGTACATCAAATCTTGCAATAATTTCGTGGACATTCATTAAATATCCTAAATCAAAGCTGTCATTAATATGCTCAATCATATACTCCCATGCGTCTCTCAAACAGCATACCTTATTTATCTCAATCGGTGTAAGTTTTGACACATTTACATTATTAAGAATATCCTGAGTCTGTGCAAACGTAACCGCTATTCCCTCAAGATTTGCTGAACTGTAGACAGCATCAACAAGAAGCCTTTTTGCTATCCATATGTTTTCGTGAACAGCTATATCATATTTATCATGTAAAATCATATAGTTTCACCTCAAACATTTTATATTTGCGACATATTCCAACACGGCTTTTCATCTGTTTCCTAATTTTCGGCTTCTTTAATTTTCTTTTGGCAAAGAAGTGGATAATAAAATCCATTCAAAATAACATACTTCTAAAATTTGATTTGTTAGCAAATATATGTAGAAATAGTTTTGTTACCATTCAAAATAACATACTCCTAAAATGCAGGGATTCATTCTCGGAGGGATTGTTGCGTTTTGTTACCATTCAAAATAACATACTCCTAAAATAAATGCTTGCACAATGCCTTGCTTCATTTAGTTTTGTTACCATTCAAAATAACATACTCCTAAAATACATATATTTGTCTGTGGATTTGTTAGCAAGTTTTGTTACCATTCAAAATAACATACTCCTAAAATGATTCCTTTTTTTCCTTCTGGCGGACGGTTGTTTTGTTACCATTCAAAATAACATACTCCTAAAATGTCAAATTCGTATATTATAACATTATACAAGGAGTTTTTGGGACTATAGCAACTAATCTCTACTCTGAATGTCAACTACTATTTAATTATTATACATCATAATTTCATCATAATCACTATCTACAAATAAAATTTTTTCATTTTTAACACATTCTTTCTCATCTCCTGTTTCTAACAAAAGAACCATTACTTTTTTATACATGATGTATTTATAAACCTCTTCCAATTCTTTTTGAGACAAATAAAGTTTTAAATTAGTAAAAACAACTAATTTTGCTATTCCAAAATATTCAACAACATCAATTATCATCAATACAATATCTATGATTTTAGAATCTCTGTCACCCATTGCAATTTTTAAACCTAGAAGTTTAAGATATTCCTGCACTCCGATACTGTCTTTGTATTCAAATTCAAACGGTAAATCTTCCCATACATCCATAGCATTTATCTGCAAACTTTGAAAATGTGTCTGAAAATCACTCAACCTTTCATACTCTTGCTGATATATTTTTTCTATTTTCTGAAACAAAGCACTTTGTATTTTCTTTTGATTAAAATCAAAATTCCATATATCAGTAACAAGCATGATGTCTTTGGAAGCTTTCATTATTCTTTCATCATCATCGATAAAAATAATTTTTTCGTTTAGTTCCTCAACTCCGTTTATAAGACTGTTAATGCTTCCTATTATTCTTGCAAACAATGTACCGTTTTGTATATGAAGCACACTTATATAATTTTCAGAAAAAACAATATCATTTTCAAATGAAGATATTCTCATTATCATATTACAATCAGTCTCTCCTCTCCATCTATAACACAGTTCTGTTCTTCACCAGATATGTATTCTATTCCGCTAAATTGCTTTTCAGTTATAATAAGCATTTCAATTAAGCCTTCAGGCGGTTTGTTCTTTCTAACTTTCTTTCTTATCAGTTCGGCTACTGTTCCATTAAGTGCAAGTTTTGTATACACAGATTCCTGCATCATAATAAATCCTTCCTGTATCAGAAACTTGTGAAATTTTCTATACTCGGCACGATTCTTTTCTGTAATTGTGGGCAAATCAAAAAGTACCATAACTCTCATAAATCTTAAACTCATGCAAATTCATATAATATTGATGTATCAAAACTTTCATGTTCAATAGCATCAAATATTTTATCAAGATAAATCTGAATTGCATTTGTAAGATAGTATTCACGCCCACAATACATAACTTTCCTATTAAGAACATCAACCAACAACAGTTTAAAATCTTTATCAAATGTTTTTTCTATATTATTGTATACAATTTCATCAACAAGCACACGAAAAGGCTCCATTAAATCGCACGTCAGATTAAAAGGATTGTATTCATTAATATGCTTTATTCCAAGCTGCGTAAGATAACCATCCGCAACTATTTCTTTATTAAAATTGGAAAGTAAAATCCCATACCCATAATTTAATGCCGCATTTACGGAGTTCATATCATCTCTTGAAAATCCCTTTCCGAACAGACTGTTAAAATACACTTTTGCAGCATGTCCTTCACGGTTTGTCGAATCAAAAAATTCCATTTCTCTTACATATCCTGATAACTTTTCATAAGAATCGAATTCATATTTTTTCAAAAGATTTGCCTGATTTAATATCTTTTGACAAACAATCTGTGTCCATACTCCCTGTGCATATTCTTCATTCCATGCAATCTGTTTTTTAATTTTTTTACTTGAATTATAAGCACCATAATATGGAACTAATTCGCTATTTGGATTTCTCTTTTCATCGCAAAAAATCACCTTAATTTTTCTTTTTACGAATTCACACAACAAATATGATGTCAATGACACCTGAGTGGAATCAATAATCACCGTATTAATTTCACTCAGATGTATCATTTTAACCTCATCACCCCGAACAATCATAAAATCATTTTTATAGCTCAACTTAACATGACTTTGTATTACCACCGTTCTCCAACTCAAAGCATGTTCTCCTTTCGTAAATTCCTGTCACTGACTTGTCAACTATTATTATTTTATCCTTAAAAGGAAGACTTCTTTTCCTTCCGAGCCCATCGCTTATGCCGGCAATATTGAATTTTGATACAGCTGGACGGCTACTGTTAGCCTGTACTACTTTATATATTTCATTAAAGTAATCTATTTTTTTATCTATATCCAGCTTTGATGTATTTGCTCCTATAACTTTATCTATATCCTTGATATAGCCTTTAAACTCATTATGTATCTTATTCTGAAGCAGCTTAAAGAACTCATCTATTTCTTTTTCAAGTTCATCCGTTCTTATATAGTGCCAGTTTTCACTATTAATATATGAATATAATCTGTTAAATTTCTGATACCTGCTTCCAAGAACAAATTGTTTTGCATTAGCAACTTCTGTAGGTCCAACAAGAAAATATCTATTACCTTCTTCATCCATAAGTTCTTGATATTTGCAAATTTTATTTCTTAATATTTCCACAGTATCATTTTTAAACTTATCACATATATATTGTTTTAAATTGATATTTCCTTTATTAATCTCATACGAAATATATGTAGGAATACCCACAAACTCCATTTTCCACTGCTTTTCTTCTGTTTTCTTTTTATTTTTAACAGTATAATATTTTACAAGAACAAAATATGCACATTCGCCCCCCTGGTATCCGCCATATTTTTCTACCGAAAGTTCTTTAAGTCCCTCTTTTCCTCTTAGATTATTTCCACTCTTTAATGGAATAAGTTTAGTTTCTTTCTTATTTCCATCCAATTTCTCTTTTGGGTATCTTGTCTGATTATAAAAACTACCGGTATTTTCTTCTGTTTTTTTAGAAATCATTACATCTCTGTAACAAAAGATTTTTCTCATATACTCAATAATTTCTTCACCGTTCCACCCTGCTTTTTCATAATTCTTTGTAAATCTGCTAAGCATTGAAATATATATTTCCTTTTTTGATTTGGTATTATATTTCTTTTGTTCTTCATAATACTTTTCAAATTCTCGTCTGTACTTTTTGAAATTCAATTCATTTTTCCATCCCGGATATACTTTCTGTATATAAAGACCTATTATGCACGCAAGGTACGCATCATGTGCATGATGATAATCATTTAATCCACGATTCTTAAAAAACATTGCATTTTCTGTATTCTCAATCCAAAATCCATCATCATCCTTTTTTTCTTGCGTAAATTTGTTGCGTATATATGAACTTAATTGTGCTTTTACCTCTATTACTTCAATCTTATCATCATAATAATCACTTATTAAATTTGCCACATTTTTTACAATCTGTCTTGTCTCTACAAGCTGTCTGTTAATAAATCCTTTAGAAAATACTTCATCAAGTGATTTATTAAGATTATTATATTTTTTCTCAGATATTAGTCCTGCTTTATATAACATCTCCCAATAATTTTGCATTTCCTTATAATCAGCTTTATTTCCAAATGCGTCTGAAACAATCCTATTTCCTTTGTTCTGATTTTCAATCTTTTTAACAAGAACTTTGTTATCCATACTGTCATCTTGACTGATTGAATAAGGTATAATATGGTCTACATCATACTGATTGAGGTTATCAAGGCTTAATTGATTACTTGCACTTGGAGCAGAATACAAACTCTTGCCGTTCTGCGAAAAATATAACCTTACTTTTTCCTCATCAAGCCTTTTCTCATTATCTTTTAATTCTTGTTTAATATCATCATTATAATAGTCTTTAAATTCTTGTTTTAACTTGCCTATAGCTTTATCAAGCTTATCCTTTACCTTTTTTGTCTCTACTTTTTCCCCCTCTTCCCTTGCAAATTCAATAAATATCTGTTCAGGTTTTCTGCCCATATACTCTATTATTTCTTCAATAACTTTCATACATTGCTTTATTCCGCGTTTATTTGCAGGCGACGTATGCAATTTATCAATAATATCCGGCAAATCATCTTCACCGTTATACCTTAACCTGTTTTCCTCAATAACAGTTTTTATTTTTTCATCTCTATTAATAATCTGAATCAGATTAGGAATTTCTTTCCATCTTAAATCGCCCTCTTCAAGCATTTCTATAATTGTATGTCCTGTATCACCTTTAATTCCTGTAAGGAATTTTTTAGACAACTGTCCCCAGCCTGTATACTTAATTTTCAATATTCTCTTTAACTGAGAATCATTTATTTTATCTTTGTAATTCTGTTCAATCTTTCTTTTTATGATTTTTTTGTCATCAAATATTGTAAGCCAGTAGATAATCTGTTCAATCATATCTATATTAGACATATTTATTTCACCGAATATCTTTTTAAATGTTATATAACTGCTCATAGAGCTTGCAAAATTGTCTCCCCCCTGATAGCCCTTTATAACCCTGTTATCAATATCATTATATGTACCAGATTTTTTTAAATGTTCTTTTAAATTATTCCCCGATACAGAAACTTTCTTCAAAAAAAGATTCTGTATTATATCATCTCTAATTTCTTTTCCAAACTTTATCTTATCAATACTTATTTGAGAAAGTTCTGTCAAAACCTCATACCACTGATAAATTATCGAATGTTTCGGAAGTACCTTTTCACACGGCAAATAGGTACAATAATTAGTCATTCTTGTTATAAATTTTTCTGCCGTTTTATCAACATCAACAACCTCTTCTACATTCCACGGGTATACTGATTTATTTTCCATTCCGGCTTTTTTTCTCATCCATGCAAACCTGCTGCCAGGATTTAACGGTCCCACAAAATACGGTATCTTTGAAGTTAGCATTTTCAAAATTAACTCTTTGTTCTTCTTTAATTCAGGATAAAATTCCCCCTGAATATCCAATATTTTCTCCATTTCCATTTCGTTCAACTGATATGGTATAACTGAATTACTTACATCATTAATCTTTTCAAGATATGAATCATTTTCCATTTCAGCACATATTCTTATATATCTTTCATCATCTTTTGCAACATCACCTAATAATGCCTTAATACATTTATACAAATTTTCTCTTGCCTTTGATTGCGTATCACCACATCGTTTCATTCCCTTAATATAATTGGCATAATTAGGCACATACTCTCCTTTTTTAATCTTTCCGAAACTTTTTAAAAATGCCGGACTCATTTTACCGTCTTTTTGTTCTGCTTTTAATTCTTTATGAAAAAATTCACTATATTCTTTCTGTGTTTTATAATCTCTGAATAATTCTTTTAGTTCTTTCAATTCCGCATGGTGTTTTTCGTATTTTGCGACCATTGCTTGTGATAAATAATTTACACGATTTTTGTCACTTCCCTGCATAATCTGTTTTATCACATACCAGCTATACAATCTTTTCAAGTTTTCTATAACAGAAAATTTTTCACCAAGTTCATCTGATAATTTTTGTTCTTCCTCTTCATAATCTGCTGATGCAAAACTAACACTCATTTCTTTACCATTTTCATCACACAGATTCTTATCATTCATAATTGTTGCAACATTGAATTTATATCCTATAATCGCATTGGCTACTGCTTCTGCATACTTTTTATTTAATCCAAGTTTTTTCAATATTTCCGATACTTCATTATATTTTTCTTTTTTGGATTTTTTTTCTTTTAATTTTTTTTCAATTTCCTCACAAGAAATTTGATCATAATTACACTCTATCTCTAAATATTCCTTTAATGAAGTTAAAAACTGTTCATAAATGATTTTAAAATCATCAAGTTCCGTAAATTTTTGACCTTCATATAAAAAATTTCCTCTATACTTGAGCATGTGATGCAATGCAAGATATATAAATCTTGCATCAGCTTTTTCTGTCGTCCCTAATAAGTGTTTTCTTAAATGATATATAGTTTGATATTTCTCGTAATAATCTTTGTCTGTACAATCCTTGTCTGCAAATAATATGTAATCAGATTTTGCCTTATCACTTTTATCCTCTTTCCACAAAAATGATTCATCCAATCTTGCAAAGAAATTTTCATCAACTTTGCATACCATATCCGACATTATTTTTCTTAACTCTAAAATTCGTGTATGTGTTCTTGAATATCTTCGTCTCGTACTTCTGTTTATACGGCATCCTTTTGCAGGCTCTCCTGACTTGAATGTCCGTACTCCCCATAAACTGTTCCTTTTATTATTTCCGTTATCACCTTTTCGGTTAATTTTAAACAACTTTCCATTTTCATCTATAACGCAATACCCCACGCTTGCTGTTCCAACGTCAAGCCCTAAACAATAATTTTCACTGCACTTTCTGTTAAAATCCATTAATTTTACCTCCACATTCTTACTTTAAATAATTTTATGTTTATTAACTGTTAATATCTGGTAAAAGAGTAACCCATTTAACATATATTGTCAATATTTTTACCCATATAAAATGACATTATTTTTTATATTGATTTGACATTTCAGTTTGAATCATGTATATTCTCTTTTAAGTTATTGTTTGACATTTGTCATTTTATAATTTTAGGAATTATGTTATTTACTATTGACATTTATAATAATAAATATTATTATATTATTGTTATTACCATTCAAAATAACATAGCAGGTTAAAATAAATTTTTAAACCAAATGACAGCGGCTGCGTATGGCAGCCCTTTTTTTATATCAATTTATCCCCAAGAAATACAAAAACACCCTCTCCCTACATCTGTCTGCTTTCGCAGATCCAATATCGGGAGGGGGTGTTTACCCTGTTATGGGATTATAATTTTATTATCTGTTTTTACAAACAGTTTTTATTTTGCTCTTTTTCTGTCGTATACGACTACTCCTGCCATTCCTGCCAATGCAGCAGCAAGAATTATCATATACATGAACATACCTAAGCTGTCACCTGTTGAAACTGATGAATCCGGTGTTACAGTTGAGTCCGGTGTCTCTGTTGTACCCGGTGTCTCATCATTTCCTGGATTTTCAGGTGTTGACGGTGTTATATCGCTTCCTGAATCCTTTGCTGCGTATACTACAGCATATGGGCTGAATGACTCTGCCTCGAATGAGAAACCATTTTCATCCGCTGTAACTGCTACACTTTCAAGAACTCCGTTGTTATTCATATGGAATACATACAGATTGTAATCTGCTGCATTGATTCCTTTTTTGTATGACATAGTAATCTTAATCTTACCACTTGAAAGCTTAACAACTTTTCCGTCTGTTGTTTTAAGTGAAATATCATAATAATCCGCATTCTTTGAATCGAATCCCTTGATATTCTTTTCAGCAATAGCCGCATCAATCTTTTCAGATATTGAAGCTGCTGCTTTCTCAACATTTAACTTAATTTCACTTACTGTAAGGTCTTTGCCTTCTTCATCTTTAACCTTTACGTCACCTACTGATGCAATATCCTTGAAATCAACAGTATCTTCATTTCTATCAAGGTCAACTTTGATGTCTATCTTACCTGGATCGTCAGGTTCAACAACAGGCTGCTTTTTAACAAGACCATTAATTGCATCTGTTATTGCCTTTGCCATTGCATCTACCTTTGCCTGTTCTTCTGATGTAAGTGTTCTGTCTACTGCTTCGATTGCCTTTGTTACTGCTGAGAAATCCTCATAATCATCTTTGTTGAGGGCTTCTGCTGCCTTAATAGCCTCATCTACTGCTGTGTAGTCTGCTGCAACCGGTTCCGGCTTAACATCTCCTGATTTATAGTATGCAGGTGTCCAACCCTCAAAGTAATCTTCAAGTTTTACTGCTGATGCTTCTTCATCAGTCATCTTATTAACGCCTGCAGCTCTGCTTGAAGTGCTTACCTTTGTTCCGTCTGCAAGATGTGTATTATATTCATAATACTTAGCCTTTGCAGGTGTTACATTACTCATTGAAGTAAATCCTGCAGGAGCGATAGTATTAGCATCTTCAACTTCTGTATTTAAGAATACAACCTTTGAATCTGCTCTCCATGGTCTTGCAAAATATGTCTTTGTTATACCGTTGTTAATTCCCGGATAAGAAGTCTTTACAACTTTACAGTTGTTGAAAAGATAACCTAACTGTGAAAGTGCCTTTGACGCAACAATGATACTTCCTGAAGCTGCTTTGTCACCGTATCCATACATGCTTAATGTACAGCCGTCGAATACCGCACTACCATCACCGCAGATATAATCTGTTGTACCTTCGATGACACAATTCTTAAAATATGTATGCTCTGTATTATTTCCTGTAAACATTGTATCCTGTGAACTTAAGAACTGGCAGTCCTTGAATTCGCTCTGGTCTGCTTCAATGAAAATAACACATGCTCTTTCCTTATTTTTATAAAGTTTGATATCGGCATCTGTTGCTTTAGAACGGTCAACCTTAGAGTTATCTCCACCTTTGCCTACGCCATCTGCAACTTCTTCTGTTGTCATATATCTGTTGAATGAACTTTCATATATAACACCTTCTGAACGGAACGCTGTAGCTGTAGGAAGTACATTAACTGTTGCTCCCCAGTGGCCTGTACCCATTCCGATTTCAACTCCTTTTTCATACTTATCAACTGCTCTTGCTTCACTGTAATAACCGTTCATATCGGCACTGTAATAAGTATAACCTGAACCATAATACCATGTTATTGTTGAGCCTGCTTCACTTGAAATAGTAACATAAGGAGTATCAACCATAACCTGCTCTCTGTATAAAGCATCTGTAAGAATAATTGTTACTCTCTCTGTTGTTCTTGTCATTCTGCCTATATACTTAACTGCATCTGTTATAGTCTCAAACTGCTGGCCCTTACCCACTTTTACCTCAGCCTGATATTCAACAGGTGATGTATCTGCTTCTGTTTCAAGATAAACATCATTCAAAACATCTGCACTGCCGACACTTACATGGTCATATGCGGTATACTTTTCAGATACAACTGATGTATCGTACTCGCCTGCTCTTAACTGTGCTTTGTATCCGTCACCTGTTACATTGAATGAATAAGAATAGCTACTGTCTGATTTGTTTGTAAATGTAATCTTTGTAACATCTGAAGCTTTGTCGTCTGATGTTACGAACTTACCTGAAACATTAACCTTTGCTCTCTGTGTTGCAGCAATTTTTACATCTGTATAATCTCCTGCTGCCTTGTTTAACTTTTCTGTAACTTCATAATCGTCAACGCCGCCTAATACTACTGAATAGTTTGAGCTTGAATTAATACTTACATTTGAAAAACTGTAAGAACCGTCTGTCTGTGCTTTTACATCAACATCAATCGTTGAAAGCTTTGAATTATCAGGTACAAATTTAACTGAAACTGTTCCTTTTACAGCATCTGCCGGAATTCCCATAATACTTCCTGAAACTGTTGCAACTGCATCAGCAACTGCTTCAAAGTCTTTAACAGCCGTAGCATCTTCACCTGTAAGTTCAAGAATATTGCCGTTATCGGTATCATTAATCTTAAATCCTACAGCACTTATTGATACTTCGTACTTGGCACTGCCGTTTACTCTCTTTAATACAACGGAATACTTGCCGTTGCTGTCAACCTGTGCAGTAACCGTCTTTGCAGAACTGTCTGTAAGACTGTCAAACTTAATCTCTGTAATTCCATTTTCTGCTGCATTTGCCACTGTACCTGTAACTGTGACATTTATAATCGGATTATATTCTGTCAAAGCCATTGTTCTGACCTTAACATCTCCGCCTGATATAACAGGAAGATACTTCTGTCCTTCTTTTTCAACAATATAACCTGTAATATCATCCACTGTTACAGACTGTGTTGTTGTCTTCATCTGAACAGAATATCCGCTGTCAGCACTGCCGATATATACAGGTCTGTCAGTTGCAGCATTTGAACATAACTGCTCATATTTTACTTTTGTTGTGTCATCTTTTACCGGAAGATATAATACGCTTCCCTGTCTGAAACGAAGTTTGTCACTGTCATATGTAACACCACTGTTTCCTGCATCCCGTGACACATACAAAATGCCGCCGGACTCTCCGGCTGTTCCATCAAGAATTTCCCCTGCTGCAGGTGCTTTCTTACTTGAATTCGCTGAAAACGAATACGTTATTTTTCTCGTCTGAGTATCCGCGGCCTTTGCCGTAACGCCTAATCCTACAGGCATCCCCGATACAATCAAAGTAACCGCAGAAACTGCCGCAAATACCTTTCTAAATAATTTGTTAAATCGCATAAAACCCTCCGAACATTTTACTAAATTATATTTTTAACCACACACTTCCTTTCATTATCACGCTTACCATTAATAAAACACGCAGTGAACTAATAACTAAAAATACCCATAAGAAAAAGAAAAGACTTTTGCGTATGTGTTTTATTAAAGTATGTATAAATAATACACTTATATTATAAATGTGTCAATGGATTTTACTGATTATTATATTTTTTGTTAGTTTTTCACAAAAACTCTCATTAAATCTTTACTAATATCTTCCCCTTACATTCAAATGTTTGAAGCTGTATGCAAAATATGCTATTTCTGCTATAGCTGTAATTGTCCACGAAAATACATAGACAAGATACAATGATGGTATAGAGTGAAAATATGCAAATATTGTATATACCCATGCAACCCTGAATACACACGAACCGCTTATAACAATAATTGTAGGCCCAACACTCTTTCCTATACCCCTCGATGCAGCAATTGATGCATCCATAAATGCAGATACCGCATACGAAAAAGCCATAATCTTTATTCTTGCCATCCCGGCGTCTATAACTGCCGGCTCACTAGTAAACAACGACAACAACTGGCGTCCAAACACAAAAAGTACAGTTCCAAGAATTCCTGCCGCACAAAATGAATATGCAATGCTTATAAAATAGCTGTGAAGCATTCTCTTTTTATTTCCGGCACCCATGTTCTGCCCCATAAAACTTGAACACGCTGTATAAAACGCTGACATTACATTATATATAAGTGCATCAAAATTGGCAGCTGCGGAATTGCCCGAAACCATAACAGAATCAAATGAATTCACACCTGTCTGGATAAAAAGGTTTGCAATCGCAAATATTGCGTTCTGGATTCCTGCCGGGATTCCAAGCATAAGAATCGCTTTCGCTGCATTCTTGTTTATTCTTACCTGTGAAAGACGAAGCTTGCACACATCATTTCTTCGCAAAAGATTAGTCATAATAAGTGTTGCTGAAATATACTGTGAAATAATACTTGCCATTGCTACACCCTGTTCTGCCAGACGAAATCCAATAACAAATATAAGATTAAGGCATACATTTACTATTCCTGCTATAAAAAGATAGAGTAACGGACGCTTTGTATCTCCTCCGGCACTCATAACAGCATTACCAAAGTTGTATACTGCCATGGCAGGCATACCAAGTGCATATATTCTGAAATAAAGCATCGCACCGTCTATAAGTTCTTCTTTTGTATTTAATAGATTCAGCAATAAATGTGCACATGAAATACATATAATGCTTACAATAATTCCAACAATCAGGCACAGAATAAATGCTGTTTGAATTGTATCTTTCAAATCTTTGTGCTGTCTTGCACCAAGCTGCCTTGCCACTATTACATTGACACCACAACCCATTCCTATAAGAAATCCTGTAAAAAGCGTCACTAAAATTGTAGTCGAACCAACCGCCCCAAGTGCCTCATAGCTTGCAAATTTACCGACAACTGCCACATCGGACATATTAAAAAGAACCTCAAGAACCTGCGACATCATAAGCGGTATACTGAAAAGAACTATCTTTTTCCACAAAGAACCGCTTGTCATATCCATTCCACAGGACGTATTTTCTGTTTTTATTCCACTCATAAAAAATTTCCTCATATCAGGTATAATTAACTTTAGTTTTTGCACGTAATCCGGCCTTTAAATCACGCCAAATCTACGCAGCAGTTAATTATACTAACACCTGATATGAGAAAATGCAACATATCTTATATTAATTTTTAATATTATTAATTTAAAGTTTTAATTTCAATATAATAACGTATCACTATAATAATCTGCCTTATGAACTGTAAGCAGTTTTTATTACATCTTAAAATATGACACACTCTCAGCCAGCTTGTCAGCAATCTCCCTAAGCTTGACGGCTCCCGAATACACTTCCTTGAACGTATCTGTAACCTTCTGCGTCTCCTCAAATGTTCTCTGAGTGCTTTCCATATTTTGTCCCGCAATTTCTGCAAGTTCTTCAACGGCACCAGACACCTTATTTCTTGAACCTTCAAGTTTAACCGTACTGTTCATTATTAATTCTATGCTGTCCTTTGAACTGCGTATATCATTAAGAACCTGTCCCACAATAATACGGGTCTCTTCCATGCTTTCGCTCTGACTTATAACTATATCCTGCATTTTCTGCATAATCTCGACAGATTTATACGAATCCTGCATAAGAACCTTTGTTATATCGTCAATCTGCTTACTTGAATCATTAGACTGCTCCGCGAGCTTCTTTATCTGCTGTGCAACAACAGCAAAGCCTTTTCCGGCTTCACCTGCTCTTGCCGCCTCTATAGACGCATTAAGGCTCAAAAGATTAGTCTCTTCAGCAACCGCCGAAATAAATGAGATTGCCGAATTAATTTTGTTTACAGACTCATTTGTGCGGTTTGTCTGCTCTTTTACTTCTTCAATTATATCTTTTACATTATCATTGATATTGCACAATTTAAAAAGTGTCTCAGAAACCTTTGTTCCTGACTTCTGCATAGACACGGCTGATTCGTTAAGAAGAGCCGCCTCTGATGTAGTCTCGCTGATGTTGTTTTCCATAATCTTCATATGGTCAAACGCAGCTTTGGAATTGGCTGACTGTATTGATGAATTTTCAACCATCTGATTAACGGTTGCACTTACTTCATTCATTGTCTTGTCGGTATTGTCCGCCGCCTCGCCGAGAACACCAGAAGTTTCAAGCAAAAGCTTTGAATTACTCGATATTTCGTTAATTACCGAGTTCATCGCATTGCTAAGCGATACTGTGCCTCGTGCCAAATCACCTATTTCATCTTTGCGGTTTAACAGCTTTTTGTCAACGTCTATATTAAGACTGCCTCCCGCAACCTGTTCCACGATTCCTACACTTCTCTTTATATCTGAACTTATAGAATATGCAATCTTCATGCTTATGCCGATACATATAGCCATAACAATGACAACAGCGGTGCATATCATTGCAATAATTCTGTTTAAAACAGTGTCCTTGTCCGCCTTGTTTGTTCCGACAAACACCATTCCGATTATCTTATCATTGCTTCCATTCTGATATACAGGCATATAATAGCCGTAATTCATAACTCCATCCAGCGAAACACGGCTTGTAAAATATTCTTCTCCATCATTTAACACTTTCTGCGTTATGACATCTCCAGCAGGCGAACCGAGAATTCTTTCCCCGTTTGCGTCAAGTGCCGATGTCATCACTCTTTTTGTTCCGTAGAAAAATGTAACGTCCATACCTGTATTTTCTTTTATTCTGTCAACGAGATTTTCTGACTTGGATACATTGTAACTTCCTTTCCATATATCTCCGTTTGTTGTCACAATGTAATCTCCCGCATTCTGGTCATATGCCGCCAAAGTAGACGATGCCGTTCCTTTTAAAGCTTCCTCAACCTGTTCCATAACAGAACTTTTTACCATAGTTACAGTAAGGATTATGGAAACCATGCCCAAAACAAGTACAGGAATGATTGTAACCGCCAATATTTTCTTTTTAAGATTCATGCTGTATTCCTCCCATTATTCTCTTACTGTACTACTGTCACGGTTTTGAAATACCAGTTAATATTTCCCGTAATATCCGAATCTTTGAGTGTTTTTCCGTTCTCTCCGACTGTCGTTCCCGTATTGGTCTCTATAACTCCGTCAAATATTCCGAGTTTTCCCGATATAATATCCTTCTTTGCCTCATCAACTTTTTGCTGTGTTCCCGATTTGCAGAAATAAGCGAGCTGTGTTATGCCGACAAGATTTTCATTCATACCGCCGTAATAATTGCTTCCATCCCATGTTCCGTCAATAACGCTCTGTACAGCCGCCGTATAATATGCACTCCAGTTCCATATAACGCTGCAAAGGCAGGCATCGGGTGCATCTTTACTCATATCGGAATTATATCCTATACTGTATACATTTTTCTGCTGTGCAAGAAGCTGCGGATATGTGGTATCACAATGCTGTGTTATAACATCGCAATTCATATCAAGAAGCGTAGATGCCGCAGCTTTCTCAGCTTCAGGGTCATACCAACTGTTTGTCACCTTTACATATATCTGAGCTGAAGGATTCACAGAATAAACTCCCAAAGCAAAAGCATCAATTCCGCCCGTAACCTCTGAATTTTCCGAACCCATTGCGGCAACATAACCTATTTTATTTGTCTTTGTATTCATTCCTGCAACTATTCCGCTAAGATATCTCGGCTGATATATTCTTCCGAAATAATTGTTAAAATTCTTTCCGTTGCTCATGTAACCCGTGCCGTGAGAAAAATAAACATCAGGATATTCTTCTGCCATCTGTGCCGTTGTCTCCATATAGCCCCAGCTTGTTGAAAATATTATGTTACAGCCCTCATCTATGCATTCTTTTATCGCTTTTCTCGTAGCCTCCTTGTCCGAATCATTAACATTAATCTTTCTTATAATCTGACTGTCCGACAATCCTAGATTCTGCTGCATACCCATAATTCCAATATCATGCGTATATGTATATCCGCTGCCCTCGGCGGGATCAGACAGATGAATTACACCAACCTTTATGCTGTCCTTTGATACTCCTGAAGAACTTTTTACCGTATCAGAATCACCATAGCCCGTATTAACCGCATAATCATCAATATTGCCGTTCATGCCGCAACCTGTAAACGAAGCACATAAAACAAGCATACCCAATATTTTAAAAAATGATTTAATTCTTTTCATTCGCATCACCTCATATTCAATTATCATTTACCAAAACAATATATAAATTAATTTGATAATATCATACACATGTTTATTTTTACAATAGAAAACAATAAAATTTTTGTAATATATTACATTTTCTGAAAATACGGCTAAATTCGCACAAAAATACACAATTTTAAAAAATCACCAATTATACAGATTTGAATTTTAATATATATTTTCCGTCTGTGCAGTTTTTTATTTTAACAGGTTTAAATCAACGCCGGTTTATGATATACTTACTTTAATTTAATAAAGTAAAAATACAAAGGCGTATTGACTCACACAACAATGAGTTGATATGCCTTTTTATATTTTATTATTTAACAAAATATTTATTTAATTAATGGAGGAATTATTATGAAGCTTGAAAATTATGAAGTACATCTGCCAAGTTACTCTATCGGTAATGCAATTTATGATAAGATTGGTCCCGTCTGTGAATCATACGGCAGAACGGTTCTTATAATCGGTGGAAAAAAGGCTCTTGCAGCTGCACTTGACAAAATTAAAGAAGCTGTATCTCACACAGCACTTGAAATTATCGGTGTCGAACTTTATGGAAATGACTGTACATACGAAACTGTTGATATACTTCGTGCATTACCTCTATATAGCGAAGCTGACATGGTATTTGGTGTAGGCGGCGGCAAAGCACTTGATACAGTAAAATGCCTGTGCATAACGGATGACAAACCTGTATTTACATTTCCTACAATTGCATCAAATTGTGCTGCTTGTACATCTGTCTCAATTATGTATAATAGTGACGGAACTTTTTTAAAGCCTAACTTTTTTGTCCGCCCTGCAATGCACGCTTTTATTGATACCGAAATCATTGCAAAAGCCCCTGTCCGCTATATGTGGGCAGGTATCGGTGACACATATGCCAAATATTACGAAGCTTGTATTTCATCAAGGGACGAACGTCTTGAACATTTTACGGCACTTGGTGTTTCTATAAGTGTTATGTGCCAGAAACCGCTCCTTGAATATGGTGCAAAAGCATATGAAGACCACAAAAAAGGATTATGTACATATGAAGTTGAACAGGTAACTATTCGATTTCTATTTTTGCTGAATATGGTATTGTCTGTATCTTTGTAAAGAAATATACATATTTGAATATTATAAGAAATACAATAAACACTCTTCCATATATGTTCGACATTGCAATCATTGCAAGAACAAGCATACATGATGCAGGTATCAATATACAAAGCTTTGTTTTAAGCGTCATTGCACGGTTTTTCACAAAACTATCCAAATGTTTTTTATAAAGCTTTGTTTTTGTAAACCACTTATGAAAACGCTCTGACCCTTTTGCAAAACAAAAGGAAGCAAGTAAAAGAAACGGCGTAGTTGGCAATACCGGCAGAATAACACCAATCGCACCAAGTGCCATTGAGATAAATGCCGCTGCAAGCCAAAGAATTTTAATTGGATTTTTTATAATATTTTTCATTTATAATTATAATACCTTTCATTTATAATATTGTTATGCATATCTAAGTTGTATTAGTCACAGCTAACTATTGGCATTATAAACAAAAAAATATACATATGTCAAATGGTAAATTATATTACTCATCTGACATATGTATTTTACTCATTAAAATTATCACATCAAATATAATTATTATTAATCAAGAAGCTTTGCGAATTCTTCTTCAGGCAGCGGTTTTGAAAAATAAAATCCCTGAAGATAATCGCATCCATATTCTTTAAGATAGTCTGCCTGCTCTTTTGTCTCCACTCCTTCTGCGACCACTTTCATATCAAGTCTGTGTGCGAGTTCAATAATTGACATTACTATATTATTATATTTTTTATTTTCACCAAGTTTTTGCACAAACCCCATATCAAGCTTTATAACATCAAAATTGTAATCTCTTAATGTGCTGAATGATGACATACCACTTCCGAAATCATCAATAAGAAGCTTTACACCGTTATCGTGAAGCTGCTTAAGAAAATTGGTACCTTTACCGGAAACATTTGCATATGCCGACTCAGTTACTTCATAATTAACCATCTGTTTTGAATAGTGCTCATCTTTTACATCATCAATAATCAAATCCATGATTTCATCATCCATCAGGTCCATTCTTGATAAATTGACTGCGACACGAACAATCTTTTTTCCGTTTTTATATCTATTTTCCATAAATCTACGGACACTTTTATGTACATATGTGTCAAGCTTTGTTATGTGTCCGCTTTCTTCAAGTGCAGGAATAAATTTACCCGGTAGTATTACGCCTTTGGGTGAAACCCAGCGTACAAGAGCTTCCGCCGATGCTATCTGCTTCGTTTTTGCATCATATATAGGCTGATAAAACACTTTTATCTCACTATTTTTTATAGCATCATCCAGCTGAATCAGAGCAAGACTTCTTTGCTCATAATCATATTTCATGTCTTCATTAAATATAGCATACGGCTGTACATACTGATTAGGTATATATAATTTTGCAAGCTTTGCCCTGTCACACATATCAGAAACACTCAAATCCGTGTCTTTCGGTATATAATAAATGCCACATCTTACATATATATCTACTTTCATCCCATCTTTATCATAAACACGATGAAGTATTGATGTGAGCTTTTCAAAATCCAGATTGTTCTTATCAACCAGTACAACAAATCGGTCTGCTTCTATCCTTGATATTGCAAGCGGTTTCAAAAAAGAAATCTGTAAAATATTAACAGCCTGATGTAATACCGTATCTCCTGCTGAATAACCATATAAATCATTAATCGCCTTAAACTTCTGAATATTAAAATATAAAAGTGCAAAATCTTTGTCAGGATTATTTTTAATTATATTTTCTGCTTTATGAACAAATCCTTCACGGTTTAATGCACCCGTAACACTATCCGTCTCAAGTTCTTTTGTCATATCTTCAATAACAACAAGAATAATACCTTTTTTCTTATCAAACCAGTGATAGCTGTATCTTTCAACTTTATTTTTTATATTATAAACATTAAATGAATACACTCCAGCTATATTCATGTTATCATTAAGGTAATCAAGTGACGTACATTTTAAGAACTGCTCTTTACTTTCATTGGCAATTCTTATCTCACTCATCTGCTTTACTATATCATCATATACATATGACTTCTGTTCTTCAACTTCCATGCCCTCAAAATGAGCAGCACACATATACAGATTTCCTTTACAGCTGTCTATAATTCCGATTCCTATATAATCATTGTTATACAGAATTCTACTTATCTCTTTGTCAATATATTTTAATGTTCTGTCTTTCCAGACCGCATATGCTTCTATATGACCGTTGTACGGATTTTCTATAAGGCTGACACGCACTTTGTATAATTTCAAATTGCCATTTTCATCATAATAACTATGATAAAATTGTATATTACGTTCACCTTTTTCAAAGCCTTCCAACAGAGCTTTTCTGGTGAAACCGTTCTTAAACTCTTCCAGATTATATCCATCAGAAATATTAGGATATATATATTTATCAAGCCAGCATCTCACAGAAATATTATTTAATTCATTGTAATTATACTTATGCTTACGTGTTATAATAGCAAGCATCTTATTATCCGTAACATCTATATATATAGAACAAACCCTATCCTTTTCTCCCGTCAGCAAAAAGTTCATTCTTTCCTGATATAGCTTTTCATGATGCCCTGTATCAATACTCAATGATTTATCCATACGCATTACCTACCATATTTTACACGTCTAATATATTTCACATTAATAATGATAACACAAAAAAGCCGGAAATCAATATTAATTTTCAATAAAGATTTCCGGCATAAAACCATTTTTTATTTATTTAGAAAACAAGTCTATTATTATTTTGTACCAAAAATTCTGTCGCCGGCATCACCAAGACCCGGACATATATATGCATTTTCATTGAGCTGTCTGTCAAGATGTCCTACATAAATCTGAACATCCGGATGAGCCTTATGAAGCTTCTCAAGACCTTCCGGTGCAGCTATAATACACATAAACTTAATCTTTTTACCACCATGCTTTTTAATCTGATCAATTGCATCTACTGCTGAGCCGCCTGTTGCAAGCATTGGGTCTGTTACAATAATAAGCCTTTCTTCAATAGGGCTTGGAAGTTTGCAATAATATTCATGTGGTTCATGAGTTTCCTCATCTCTATACATACCGATATGACCTACTTTTGCAGTCGGTACAAGGGCAAGAATACCTGAAACCATACCAAGACCAGCTCTAAGAATCGGAACAACTGCAAGTTTACGTCCGGAAATCATAGGAGTCATGCATTTTTCAATTGGAGTTTCAATCTCTACATCTTCAAGTTCAAGATCTCCCATTGCCTCAAAACCTTCAAGCATGGCAATCTCTTCTACAAGCTTTCTGAATTCATTAGTTCCTGTTCTCTTATCTCTCAAAATTGAAATTTTGTGCTGAATCAACGGATGTTCAAAAATTGTAATATTTTTTTCTTCTTTAAAATTCATCATAACTTAACCTCTGTTTTTCCATCTATATAGATGTATTATTTGCTTTTTAATTATTTTTCATCATCTGTGTTGCTTACATATACACCACGGCTTTGGTCTCCGCTTGGATTTACACCAAACCTGTAATCATTACCCGGTAAAACAGCATTGAGGATAATACCTGCAATAGCTGCGATAGCAAGTGCTGTGAGTGTAATATGCGTTTCACCTATTGTGAATGTAAGTCCATTTGAAAAACCAAGACCGCATACAAAGATTACACCGGCAATTATAAGGTTACGTGACTTTGTAAGGTCTACCTTATTTTCAACAACATTTCTTACACCAATAGCTGAAATCATACCATAAAGCATAAATGATACACCACCGATTATGGCTGCCGGCATTGTAGAAATAATCTCTGAAAACTTAGGTATAAATGAAAGTATCACTGCAAGACCTGCAGCAATTCTTATTACTCTTGGGTCATATACCTTTGAAAGTTCAAGGACACCTGTGTTTTCTCCATATGTAGTATTAGCCGGTCCACCAATAAGACCTGCAAACGCTGTAGCAAGTCCATCACCCATTATTGTTCTGTGAAGACCCGGATCTGCTATAAAATTCTCATCAACAGTAGCTGATATAGCTGACATATCTCCAACATGTTCCATCATTGTTGCAATAGCGATAGGTGCCATTACAAGAATTGCTGTAATATCAAACTTGCAAATCTGGAATTTTGGAAAACCAATCCAGCTTGCTGATGAAACAGATGCAAAATTAAGTATTGCTGAACCATCAGGATTTGTAACTCCAAATGCATTAAGAATCAATGCAAAAGCATATGAAATGATTACACCCATAAGGATAGGAATAATCTTAAACATTCCCTTGCCCCAGATATTAAATATTATTATTACAGCAAGTGCAACTACGGCAAGAAGCCAGTTAGTTGAAGCATTAGATATTGCTGATGAAGCAAGTGAAAGACCAATACAAATAATAATTGGTCCTGTAACTACCGGTGGAAGGAATCTCATAACTCTGTTCACACCGACAAGCTTAAAAATTAAAGCTATAACAAGATATAACAGACCTGCTACAACGATACCGCCACATGCATATGCAGCTTTCTCGTTAGCACCCATATCGGCATAAATTCCTGTATTGAGATTGGCTACTGTATAAAATCCACCAAGAAATGCGAATGATGAGCCAAGAAATGCAGGAACTTTAAATTTTGAGCAGACATGGAAAATTAATGTTCCAATACCGGCACAAAACAGTGTAACAGATACTGTAAGGCCTCTTGTTATTGGTTCGCCACATGCATTCTGAAAATATCCTGCTACAAGAATAGGTACCAGAATAGTAGCTCCGAACATGGCAAACATATGCTGTATTCCAAGAATCAGCATTTTCGGAATTCCGAGCTGTCGTGCATCACGAACAACTTCTTGATTTTTCTCGTTCATTAGTTTTTCTCCCTATTAAAAATAATTTACATAATGATAACATATTTTACCCAGTTTTTAAACATGCTTTTTCATTTAAAAAACAGCAATTTAAAAAATAGCAAATATATCTGTACTTTCTTGAAGTGTCTTTGCTATAGCCTTATTTTCTTTCATTTTGCTACTGATATTAACTATATCTTCAACAAGGTTCTGTGTATTTTCTGCCGTGCTGTTGACACCCTCCGCACCTTCATCAACCGCAGCCGTAATAGTGTTAATAGAACCTGCTATCTCATCAATGTTTTTCTTTAAAGCGTCAGTTTTTAATACAAACTCATTCATAGCATCCTCAATATATGATGCATTATTTTTATATGAAGCACCACTATCAACAAACCTTTCAAATTCAGGGAGTATCGTCTGCTGCATATATTTAACAAGATTGTTAGCGTTATCTGATAAATTAGATACTGCTTTAACTACAACCGAATTTATCTGCTGTATTCTGTTTGCTGTTTCTCTGCTTGAATCTGCAAGCTGGCGTATCTCTTCTGCAACAACCGCAAATCCTTTTCCTGCTTCTCCAGCCCTCGCTGCCTCAATCGATGCATTCAATGCAAGAAGATTGGTCTGGCTTGATATACTTAAAATATCATTAGTCAGATTATTAACCTGGTCAACACTTTTGCTGTCTTCAATCGCATTATTTAGTACTTCCAGTATCTCACCAACCTTTTCACTTGTCTGTTCCATATTGTTTCTGGCATTACTTTCCATATTATCAGCATCTTCTTTCATCTGCTTAGAAAATGTATTAATTTCATTTGACTTTGATGCTATTATATCAACATCTTCACGTACATTATTCGCACTGTCATTAATAACATTAACTGATTGTCCTACATCCTGCATAGTTGCAGATAATTCTTCTGTCATTGCTGATAAATCAGAAGCACTATCATTAGAGGCAGCCACACTTTTATCTACGGCCTCTACAACGCCTTCCATCAGGTTTGTATTCTCAATAATCAGTTTAAGTATTCCCTGAAGTTTTTCCATAAAAATATTAATTCCATTACCGAGATCAGCAATCTCATCATTAGACAGTATTGTAACTCTCTTAGTAAGATCACCTTCTCCATTATCTATTCCACTTATAATTTCCCTAATATCTTTATTCGTTGCAAGTATCGGTTTTATAATATATTTCATAACACAATACAATGCTGTAAGCAGTAACAATATACTTATTGCAATAATAACAATACTACATATAAGAGAACCGGTATATACTGCCGAAAGTCTTTCTCTTGCAGTTGAAGCTGTAGAATTAGCATGTTCTTTTAATACATTTATATTTTCCTGTATTGCACTGCTGCTATCGCTTACTACTCCGTTTGCCAATGCATATGCCTCTTCTTTCTTACCAAGTGCACTATATGCCATAATACTTCCAAACTCTTTTTTCATAATTTCATAATTCTGTACAAGTGAATTATAAACTTCCTGATCAGAATCACTGACATACTTCTTATAATCTTCAAGATTATTTTCAAGTTCTGACTGTTCCTTCCTTATATTTTCCACTACAGAAATCATTGTATTAAGGTCAGTTGCAATAATATGAGACACCCCCAGCTTATGTATTGACTGTGTTGCACTCTGGATTTCACCTAGTTCTGATATACTATTCATACAATCATCCGTAATATCAGATGCATTTGAATTAACCATTCTTATATTATTAATAGCCATTATATTGGATACCACACATAATATTCCAAGAATAAATACGGGAATAAGTATCAGTCCCTTTAAGCTTGTTCTTTTTTTATTTACCATAAAAGTCTCCATTCTGCTTATCTTAATATCAGCAATGTAATATCATAAAAGCCATCACTTAATAGTTGATGCTGTAATACCATTAACAAGTTTATCCATAAGCTCCTGGTCTGTCATTCCATTATTAGTTCCACTCAATATCGTATCGCCAAAATCTTTGCATGCATCCCAGAAACTGTTGCCAACTCGCTGCAATGTTCCATATTTAGACTGTTCAATTACAGCTTGTATTGCTGGAACTTTTTTCACTTCATCTGAAGCTGCCACATTTATGTTTGACGGTCCCTGATTACGCTCTTTAAATCTCAGTTTTTGATTATCTTCATTAGTCATCCAGTCCGCAAGTCTGCATGCCCAGTCCCTATTCTCTGAATATGCATTAACCCCCATCATCTTATATCCGGTAAAAGAAGACATCTGTACTTCCTTGCCTGCAACAGTATATGTCGGAAGTTTACATGCACCATAATTTTCGCCATATATTGCTTTTACATTCATAACATCCCATACACCGCTTATACCTGCTATAACATCCCCTGACTTCATTGCAGCCGCAATATCTCCATTAGGCATGCTTACAAAACCAGGATTTGATGCTATAGCTGAAAGTGCTGATTTAATATCCGTTCCTTTAATATCACCAGATTCAGAATTCCAATTACATTTATTAGTTACGCCATCAGGATTAATTGATAAATTAAGTCCTGTATTACCAAAAAATGTATACATGTACCACCCCGAATTAAATTCCATGGCAAACTTCTTTCCTGATGATGCCGCTACCGACATCATTTTATCCAATGACTTTACATCATCAGCCGAAAAATAATTTTTATCATAGTACATAAAATAACCGTTATCAGCTGTCATAGGATATGCATATATTTTATCATCTAACGTAGCCGCTTTCACCGATTCTTCAATATTAGCAGATTTTACTTTTTCAGCATCAGGTATCTCAACCAGAACACCACCTGCAACAAGTGATGTAAGCTGATCATCAGGAAATGAAAAAACATCTGCACCATTATGTACATCTGTAAGCATTACATCTCTTACTTTAGCATCTGCCTGAACATCAATTGTAATATCAAATTGTGCCTCATCTTTATAATGTTCTTTAAAACTCTCCACCATTTTTGATGTTGTATCAACATTATCTTTCTCGCTCCATACAGTAAGCTTTACAATATTATTATTTTCGTTGTCCTCTTCTTTTTTAACGTTATCTGTTCCATGTATACCACACCCTGAAAACAGAAGTGCAGATACCATAAAAACTGACATAACTTTCCTTATTTTTTTTTGCATAACAAAATTTCTCCTTTGCCAATTATTTACCTATATACTTTTTTATAAAACCTGTACCCGAGCTGTTTCATAGTTGTACTCACAACACTTAATGTCTTTCCGTAATCATGTGTCTCAAAATTTTTAACATTTTCCATAAAAACAATTTTGGGTTTTTTTCTTTTACTATACGTGCGACATCAAAAAACAATGTTCCCCTGCTGTCTTCAAATCCGCGTTGTTTTCCACTTATTGAAAATGCCTGACAGGGAAAACCTGCACATAATATATCATGTTCAGGAATTGTTTTTTCATTTATTTTTTATTGTAATCACTTAGTACCTCCTGTTTTTATTTTTTTACCATATTCATGTGCGTTATTCCAGTGATTCTGTCGTAAATCATATTTCTGGTATCGCTGAAAAGGCATAATACCAGGTCAACGACAAAATATGCCGCTATTATTATAAATATCCCGCATCCGATGCCATAAAACACATATTCCCAGCCGGTGGCTGTTTCTGTCAGTTTATATAAGCCATATGCATATATAAGTGAAGGAAGCTCTATCATATATAATATGATGTATCTGAAAAACAACCTGAAAATTCCAGCTTCTTTAAAATTGGTGCGGTCAGCCATAATATTTTCATTTGTGCCATTCACAAGCCTTATATTAACAAGTGCTTTTCCAACAGTCCGGCCTTTTGATGCAGCTGTAACAACAGTAAACACATTTGTTACATACGCCGAAATGCACATGATATAACGTGAATCATATATTATATTAATAATTATTTCTTTGTTAAATACAAAAAAGCCCACAACAGGTGCAATTATCAATGCAATATCAATAATCCACGCAACAATTCTTCTGAATTCTGATACAATCTCACCACGACTGTATGCCATCTCATCCAATCTTTCTCTTTTTGGTATAAAAAATACAAAAAGCGGCGTGATTAAATATCCAGTCATTCCACCAAGAGTATTACATATAAGGTCATCAATCTCAAAAAATCTGTATGGATATCTATATACTCCATACAGACCAGATAACTGTGTAAGCTCAAAAAAGAGGCTGTACGCAAATGACATTATAAGCACCTGCCACCATTTTCTTCTGAAATAATATCTCAGATACACTCCAAATGGCAGTAATAAAAGTATATTAAATATTATCTGCCAGAAATCAGCACAGCTGAATATATTAATATATGTTGCCGGACTTTTAAAATTAATACGTGAATTTACAATCACTCTTTTAACCGCATCAAACGGCACAAGCAGCATGCACGCTGAGTCAGGTGATACAGAATCAAGCGGTGGGAGCGGCAGTATTGTCATAAAATATGACGTCAGCATATAAAATATAAACGTATATATAATTCCGGTTCTCAACACAAGTATAGAACCATATTTGTGATATTCATACAAAATATATGGTATTGTAAAAAGCAATGCAAGAACCGGAAAAACATAACACGCTGATATTATAGGTTTTAAATATATCTGCATTTTTTTAAACTTCGTAATCAAGGCATGATCTTATTGCTGTATATGGTCTTACTTTACCGTCTGCAACCGCAACATGCTTAGGATTAACAGCATATGCTTTTAATGCATCAACACTCTCAAATGTTGTATCAAGCATTACATCAGCTGTCGATGACTCAAGCCCGTTAATATTTACATGAACATCAATAAGTCCCGGAATCTGACCTGCAAGTCCCTCAAGTCCTTCCTTTATACCTTTTTTTACACTTTCTTTTTCTTCTTTACCAAGTTCATCTTTTAATTTCCATAAAATTACGTGTTTAATCATACCTTTTATCTCCAATCTGTTTTTTACTGATATTTTAATATTATACTATATTTCGAGCTGTTTTGGCAGAAATATCAATATTTTTATTTCACAATCAGATAACTTGTAATGCAATAAAGCGTCTGTCCATTGTATACAACACGCGACCAGCCAACTTCATTGTTATAACCTGTCCTTGTAAGAATCGTTCCACTTTTAACCGACGCAACAACAACCGAATCCGAATCCGTATAACTTGGCTTCGACCTCAGATTAACTTCATCTTTCGGAGTTACCTCATCATTGCAGCTTATAAACTGAGTCATAAACTGCTGTGTTTCTGTCTGCGTCGGTGCGGACAAATCGGTTGTAAGATAGCTTGATACAGCATAAACATTCTGACCGTTATAGTTAAGCCTTGACCAGCCGCTGTCACTGATTCCTGTTCTTGTCACCGTCTCACCGTTATTTAATGTCGCAATTATTGTTGAATCAGTGTCCTGACTAGGTTTATTTCTTAATCTTACATATTCTTTTGCTGTAACAGTATCATTTACCGATGTAAAATTCATGTTTGCTTCAACATCTGCACTTGCAGCCGCAGCCGTCTCACCGCTCATCGTTCCCGCACTCTGGCTGTATCCGAAATATGCAACATTTATATCAACATTTGTGCTTATTCCGCTTACATTTCCGTTGCTCGTATACTGCCACATTGCACATGCTCCCGAATAAGATGTTGAGGATGTATCCGGATAAGGAACTGACGGATATTGTGCAACCCACATTTTATAATTATTTTCAAGTGTTGATGTATTCCATCTGCTGTTTCCTGTAAGATGCGATGCTGAAGCATAAAACATCGGCGTGTAACCTCTTGAATATATTTCCTGTAAAAATGCATCTGCAACATTAGTCCTGTCATCATTAGACATACCATTCTGCCTGCTGTCCGCCGAGTCAAAGCCCTCACAATCAAATGCCACAGGATAAGTTATATTATAATTTGCAATATAATCTGCAACCCAGCCAGCTTCTTCAATTGCTTCACTCTCATTTACCGCTGATGAGAAAAAATATACTCCGACTTTTATTCCGTTGGCTGCTGCCTGCTGCATGTTATATTTTGCATTAGTATCAGCATATATTACACCGGTTTTCTGTGTTCTGTAACCGACTCGTATCATTGCAAAATCAACACCGGATGATGCTACTTCCGCCCAGTCTATAGTTCCCTGATATTTAGAAACATCTATGCCGATTGTCGTATCTGCAGTTTCATTGCCTCCCGCCGAAAGAGTGACCGAAGCACCGCTTCCTTCATCTGACATTCCCATGTCGGCCTCATACTGAGGGTCTTCCTGCTTTTCTTCATCAGAAGAAAGTGTTGCCGTATCAGAAGCACTGCCTGTCTGCGTCACACTCTGTGCAGTTGTAGTCTCTGTTACAACATCAACCGTTCCGGCTGCCTTATTTTTTTTGCCGGAATTTATCACAACAACTATAACAACTGCAATTATTGCTACTGCAAGCAATGCCGCAACAGGAATGATTTTTCTTATGTCAAACGGCTCGTCTGTAAGATATCCGAACTCGTCTTTGTCTTTCTTAAATAATTTTATAAATTTATTCATAACATAAGCTCCCAATATTCATATTTTGTGATTAACCAGTTATCTGCTAAAATCGGATAAATATCTCCTAATCATAAACCCACAAAGATACAGAAATATATCCCTGTAATCTTTTCTTGATATTGTACCTGTTCTCTGTCTGTCATTTAGATTATTATTCACAGCATCATTATAGTTCCCTTTCTGTATTTGGGCAATACATTTCTTAACTGCATCATGTATGCAGCATTCTTAGCATATTCCAACCATCTATTAGAATAAAATTCATACCCTGTTGTCTCATACACTTCATGCCATAAAGAATATTGGTTCGCCTTTTTCATATTTGCTTGCGAATTAACAATTTCATTGTCTGAATCATGCATACAAATCCACGCATGCGTCCAAATATTTTTTGTGCTTTCTCAATCATAGATACCGCAGTATCTATATATTCTTTTTGTTCTGCTGTATTCTTCTTCACATTAGTTGTTTGAAAGAATTTAGAACCGTCGTTTGTCTGCTGACATACAACATATCCCGCCAGATTTGCTAATCGCCTATTCACTTTCATGTTTACTAATTAGTGATATACATTTACTTAAATTAGTCACTCAT
>ULOU01011336.1_pt1 | contig 44457 bp, 39 predicted proteins | sample 1952821 | NCBI WGS metagenome assembly ULOU01 (sample SAMEA4835610, study PRJEB28245) | human gut metagenome | biome: gut microbiome; material: fecal sample | place: Denmark | collected 2008 | reverse complement strand
AGGGAAAGAGAATGAGCTGGTTTATTTCGAAGATCCCGTCAGGGCCATAGAATGGCTGAATGAAGGGAACGAGCCCGCTCTCATCATTTCGGACATACGCATGCCCAAGATGACCGGCAGTGAATTCCTGGCATATCTGAAAGGCAATTCACTTTTCAAGGACATTCCGGTTGTGATGCTTTCCAGTGAGGAAAGTACCACCGAGCGCATCAACCTGCTCGAAGCCGGAGCCGAGGATTTCATACTGAAACCTTTCAATCCTATGGAACTGAAGGCCCGCATCAAGAAATTTCTCTAAACAACAAAATCAATGGATATGTTATATTATATCTACATAGGTAGCAACCGCGTCACCATCGACCACTTGAGCAAAATTACGGGAGGCATGTTCATGGCTGTTTCATCCTGCAACAAAGCGGCGAAAGTCATCGACGGTATCCGCGAACGATACAACACATCCATTCTTTACGAAGAAAGCACCCCTCAAAAGGACAGCCAGAACATCACTTTCCTGCACAAGCGCTTCCCCCGTGTCTACATCATCCTCATCACCGAAGGACTGCAGAAGGAACACCGCAAGCTCTATCTGCAGGCAGGTGTCAACAACACCCTTTCCCCCATGGCCAGCGAAGAGAGCCTCCAGCAAATGACAAAATTCCTCCAACTGCGCAAGGAGCATAAGTTGCAGGAATTCAGCCAGTCACACCGTAAGATATTCAACACCTTCCACCTGCCTGTGTGGAAGCGTATCTTCGACATCCTTTTTGCCGTTGCCGTACTGATTGTGCTGTCTCCCATACTCATCGCGACAGCCATAGCCATCCGCGTGGAAAGCAAGGGAAAAGTGATTTACAAGTCCCAGCGCGTAGGCAGCAACTACCAGATATTCAACTTCCTGAAGTTCCGCTCCATGTACACCAATGCAGACAAGCGCCTGAAGGAGCTGAATGCACTCAACCAATACAAGATGGAAGAAGAGCTTACGGACGAGCAGCCTGATATTCGCTTCGACGACCTGACCGGTACTTCCGAAGAGGAGGCTACCCTGCTGATTTCGGACGATTTTGTCATCTCTGAAGAAGATTTCCTTAAAAAGAAGGCCCAAGAAAAACAGAATACGTTTGTCAAGATAGAGAACGATCCCCGCGTCACCCGCGTAGGCCGTTTCATCCGCAAGTACAGCATTGACGAACTGCCGCAGCTGTTCAACGTCCTCAAAGGGGACATGAGCATCGTGGGCAACCGCCCGCTCCCCCTCTACGAGGCCGAGCTGCTGACCAGCGACGCGTATATCGAGCGTTTCATGGCTCCCGCCGGACTGACGGGACTGTGGCAAGTGGAGAAACGAGGCGGCGCCGGGAAGATGTCGGCCGAAGAGCGCAAGCAACTGGACATTAAGTACGCCAAAGAATTTTCATTCTGGCTGGACATGAAGATACTGTGCAAGACGCTGACAGCGTTTGTGCAGAAAGAGAATGTATAAAAAGATAATAGGAATTATATGGTTTTAGAGATGATAAAAAGATATATCAAGTCCATCATTTACAGTGTAATCCTTTTAGGATTGTTGGGGGTACCTTTGTCTGTGGCTGCGCAGCAGGAGTTGACACGGGAGGAGCGCATCAAGATATTGGAGCAACTCAAGATGGAGGATAAAAAAATAGAAGTCAACACATTAGGATTAATCAGTCCGAAGGCATCTATAGAAATTGAAAAATTAGAGCTTCCTCCTCTATCGGTCTTTCTTGATGCAGTGACAGAGAATGCGTCAGTAAAAAGAGCACAGTCCCAAGTAGAGCAAGTCAAGAACCAATATCGCCTGGAAAAAAGGAGTTGGTGGAACTACATCAGACTGAACGGTAACTATTCTTACGGACGCTACAATATCATAGGCAATGCCAGTGACGAGTTCACCCCTATGTACCAGACAACCATGTCGAGTGCCCAGCACAACTTCAATGTCGGGGCCAGCTTCGGTGTCAGCCTGGGTGATCTATTCAACCGTCCGTTGAAACTGAAAGATTATCGCTACCAGATAGAACAATTGCAATATGTACAAGAAGATGTCATGGAAGAACGGAGACTAAAGGTCTTGGAAGCCTACAATGCAGTTACCGAACAATTAGCCACCATCAAAGCCAAAGCAGAAACGGCTGCCTTGTATAATGCACAAATGAAAATATCTGAAAACAATTTCATACAAGGAGCCATCGACATCATTGCACTTTCTTTAGAGCGTGCGCGCCGCACCGGTGCCGTGACCACGTATGAGCAGAGTCGTGTAGCTTTACACAATTCAATTGTATTATTGGAAATGTTGACTAATGTAAAAGTTATAACAGACAAGTAAACTAATTATGAATATAGTACAATTTTTGGCAAGCTTCTTTTACCGCATCCGTTATTGGTTATTGTGGGGAAGTCTTCTTGTTACGGCATTGGTCATATACTTTACCCAATTTTTACCATACAGTTATACGGTAAACAGTAGTTTATATGCAGGCGTAACCAATAGTACCAATTTGGATGGAAGCCAGCTTATCAACATCAACAGTACTTTCGACAATATCATTAATATTGGCAAGTCCAAAAACACTTTGGCAAAGGTTTCCGTTCGACTGCTTGCAACCAATCTTGTACACGGTGATGAATGGAAAGACAATATGTACATTCAAGCCAAACATTACAGACAACTTGTCCAAATCCTTCCAAAAGAAGTATTGGCTTTGGTAGACCGTTCCTCTTTGGATAAAACCGTAACTAATTTAATGAATTACAGAAAGGAGAACAGTAGCAATTTTGTCTATTCCATATTCAACCGCCCTTATCCGTTTTATAGCTATAACGCATTAAATTCAATTACCATCAAACGGTTGGGTACCAGCGACCTGATAGAATTAGTATACACCTCTTCCGATCCCGGCATTACACAAAATACGCTCAAGATATTGGAAGATGAACTGTTAAAGGCTTATGAGCAACTCCGGTTCAGTGCCACGAACAGTGCCATCGCCTATTTTGAAGAGCAAGTGCGCATAGCCAAAAAAGCACTTACTGCAGAAGAAGATGATTTGACAGACTATAGCGTTCAGAAACAAGTCATCAACTATGACGAACAATCCAAAGCATTGGCTCTGACCAAATATTCGACAGACGACCGCATGGAAGCAGTCCAACGAAACTATGGAAGTGCAGTTGCCTTGCGCCAAATGTTAGAGAATAAAATGGATATACGTGCCAAGATTATACGTACAAATACAAATTTATTACAAGAGCTGGAAAAAGTCAGTACCTTGAACCAAAGCATTCTCGAACAGGAAATTTTCACCACAGAGCAAAGTCAGCAGAACAGTAGTAAACTTCAAAAAGAAAAAGACGCCCTGCAAAAGGCGGAAGAAAAAATAAGCCATCTCTCCGATAACTTAAATGAATATGGTTTCTCCAAAGAGGGTGTAGGTATTCGAGAAATGGTAACAGAATGGCTGACGGCATGCATCAATGAGGCGAAAGCCAAAGCCGAAGTAAAAGTATTGGTTGACCGCCAACGGGACATTATCGACCAATACCGGGAATTCTCACCCGTAGGTACTCAAATCAAACGAAAAGAGCGTGCCGTGGGCATTGCCGAAGACAATTACCGCCGACAAATAGCAGGCCTTGCCGAAGCACACCTCCGTTTACAGAATATCAAGATGACAACTGCCAATCTGCAAGTCATAGCATCACCTGAGTATCCGCTGACAGACAACGGCAGAAAAAGGATTATCTACATCCTTGCCGCATTCTTCGGCAGTTTAATATTCATAAGTGGTTACTTCCTGCTGATTGAATTGTTAGACCGCACCCTCCGTGACCCGGATCGCAGCAAACGTCTGTCCGGATTATCTGTAATTGCAGCATTCAATGGTATAAGCAACTTGAAGTATCGTGGATTCCTCAAAGCTTGTAACCGACTTGCCGCTGCCTACAGTTGCCGACAATTCAATAACTACCTGCACCCGGACCGTCCTACTGTTATAAACCTGCTCAGTATGGAGAAACGTGAAGGAAAATCATTCCTTGCCAAATATTTCATTGATTATTGGGAAACTGAGGGTATGAAAGTGCGCCTTGTAAAATACGACCACGATTTCGACACCCAAAACAAGGGATATGTACAAGCTCAAGAATTGTCTGACTTCTGGGCTTTAAATGAAGCAGAAGAAATACCGGACATTATTTTAGTGGAATATCCTGCTGTCAGTACCGCCACTTTACCTATGCCGGTATTGAAAAAAGCAGATTTCAATTTGCTGATAGCCAACGCTGCCCGATTATGGGGCAGAGATGACGACACTCGGTTGAAACCGTTAAAGGAAGAATTGGAAGAAACTCCTCTATTTATGTATCTCAACAATGCAGACCGCGAAGTGGTTGAAAGCTTTACCGGGGAATTACCTCCTCATACTCCGGTTCACAGCTTCTTCAGCCGGTTGGCACAATTAGGATTAACATCAAAATCTGCGGCCGTAAAGTAAATGCAAATGGGTATCAAAGGAAATAACATATCTCCCTTAGCGGTAACATTATTAGTGTTCATCATCGGGTTGGGCACTCTTATCTATAGCATATTATTCAGTGCTTGGGATATCATTGCATATGTTTGTCTTTCCCCTTTCTTTCTGATAACGGCAATACAAGCATTAAGAAACCCTTTTGTCGGTGTATGTTTCCTATTCACATTCAATTACTTTTTTATTCCCTGGTACAGATACACGCAAGGCAGTGGGTTGAGTGTCTGGTATGATGTTGCAACCGTCACCCTGCTTGTGACACTTCTGATATATTCCTATCATCAACAAGGTAAGATTGCATGGAAATACGCCAAAAATATTCTGACGTTTGGAGGTTGCATATGGGCCATATATACTGCGGCTGAAATCATAAACCCAACAGCTCTCACGGAAGCTTGGATTTACTCTCGTGGAATCATATACAGCACCCTTGTCATGTCATTAATTGGCGTTTTAACAATGACCTCCTATAAGCGATTGCGCATCATTATGCTTTTTCTGTCCATATTCACATTGACAGCCGTAGCCAAAGCTGTTTACCAGAAATATGTAGGTTTTGATGAGACAGAAACAACCATGCTGATTGAAACGGAAATGTACAAGACACACCTTTTATCCGATGTCACCCGATATTTTTCCTTTTTCACAGATGCTGGAAATTTCGGTTCCAACATGGGTTTTGCTGCCATTCTGTTCGGTATCTCGGCTATCTTCGTGAAAGAACGTTTCATAAGACTCTATTATATAATTATTGCCATTTGTTCCATATATGCCTTGTTCATTTCCGGAACTCGCGGTGCACTGTTTGTCCCCATCGGAGGAATCATATTGTTTACTTTCCTCAGTAAAAATATCAAGCTCATGGGAGCTACAGTCATATTCGGCTTATTTTTTTATGTCTTTTTTGCCCATACCTATATCGGTGAAAGTAACTCTTCAATCAGACGCATGCGTACAGCTTTCAGACCTACAGAAGATGCCTCTTACAGTGTCCGCAAAGAAAACCAAAAAAGATTGGCTGAATATCTAAAATACAGACCTTTCGGAGAAGGTCTCGGTTTGGGAGGGGTAGAAGCCAGAAAATATGGCTCCCGTCTCACAACACTCATTCCCCACGATTCTTTTTATGTCAAGATATGGATGGAAACCGGCATTGTAGGATTAGTGCTTTTTCTTACCATATATATCAGTACATTGTTAAGAGGTTGCTATCTTATCATGTTTCGGATTAAGAATAACGAGCTACGTGGAATACTCACGGCCATTGCTTGCGGCATTTTCGGACTAATGATAAGTGCCTATGGAAATGCCTTTTTCTTTCAATTCCCTACAGGATTTATAATTATTTTATTTTTGTCAGTCCTGATTAATGGGGAGCATATCGACCAACTGCTGACCCAACAAAAAATGAAAAAGAAATAGAAAATATTAAATAGAAAACATATATGAACGACATTTTTTCCATATTCAATCCCGACTGGTGGATGGACGAGAACAACAATGCCTTGCAAATGACAGACGCGGTTCTTTTCTTATTGCTGGCCATCCCCGTAGCCTACTTGTTTATCTATGCATTGGCCTCCTTGCGGAAATACAAGAATCCCTATCCACCGTCCCCCAAACAACATCGTTTCCTGGTCCTCTTTGTTGTGTTGAAAAACGGCAAGGAAGTGATAGAGTCAATCAATCATTTCCTTGATACGCAGACGTATCCCAAAGAAAAATACGACATCGCAGTGGCGGCTACACAGCTATCGGAAGAAGACTTGGTTACGCTGCTCCAGATGCCGGTCAACATTGTCGTGCCCGATAAAGAGCATTGCACAAAGATATATGCCATACAGCAGGTTATGGAGCGTTATTCTCCTCATGAGTACGATGCCATCACCATATTCAATTCAGACAACAAAGTTGTTCCTAACGCATTGGAGCTTTTCAACAACGCCTACTACTCCGGATGCGATGCCATCCAAGCCCACCGCATGACGGAAAACCTGAATACCAACATCGCCGTATTAAACGCCACCAGCGAAGAAATCAACAACCACCTCTTCCGCAAGGCACACACGGCACTGGGATTCTCCTCCGCCCTCATCGGTTCGGGCATGATGTTTGATTTTGAGATGTTCCAGGAAATCGCTCCCAGATTATCAGGAAGCGATTTGGCCAAAGCTACAGAAATGGAACTCTTGAAGGAAAACATATATACCGAATACATGGAAGAAATAGTCTGCTATTGCAAAAAGACGGATGATACATCGGGGTACAGCAAAGAACGCCAGCGCTGGTTGGGCTCACAGTATCGCAGTTCCATACTGGCATTGCAGCAATTTCCGATAGCCTTTTTACAGGGAAAGTGGGATTTATGCGAAAAATTATTCCAATGGCTACTTCCATCCCGTTTTCTGCTCATCTTATATATCACGATATGTGCCGTGGCAATGACATTCCTGGAGTGGCCGCTTGCTACAAAATGGTATGCACTTTTAGCCGTTTTATTCATCACTTTTTTGATGGCTATGCCCGAAGGGGAAATCAGCCGCAAGTTCCGGAGCGCTTTCTGGTCTCTGCCCATATTGGTAGTCACCTCTTCCATGAGCCACATCACAAGAATCTTTAAACGAAAAAAGAAAAGAAAGGCAGCAAAATGAAAATCGCCATCGAAGCCCAACGCATTTTCCGCAAAGACAAGCATGGCATGGACTTTGTCATCTTGGAAACACTGAAAGAACTGCAAAAGCGGAAAGACGGTAATGAATATTACGTATTCGTTGCCCCGGGAGAGGACCGGTGCCTGGAAGAATCGGAGAATCTCCATATCATTGAGCTTCGCTGCCCTACTTATCCACTGTGGGAGCAGATAGCATTGCCCCGGGCTGTCAGGAAGTTGAAAGCAGACTTGCTGCATTGTACATCGAATACAGCTCCGCTATGGTGTCCCGTCCCATTGGTGCTGACGCTTCATGACATTATTTATCTGGAACCGCGTCAGCATCGCAGTTCTTCCTTCTATCAGGAAATGGGATGGCATTACCGTCGCCTGATTGTTCCCCGCATCCTGAAGAAAGCAAGAAATATTATTACAGTTTCTCAGTTCGAGTGTACCCGCATACGGGAAGCTTTGCAGCTTCCCAAAGAAGTCATTAAAGCCGTGTACAACGGCTACAGCGCTTACTTTACGATGCAGGAAACACCCGATGAGAGTATTGTGCAGAAATACATACCGCACCCGGACTTTCTTTTCTTTCTTGGAAATACAGACCCCAAAAAGAATGCGGCGCGTACCCTGAAAGCATACGCGTTATATCTGCAAGCATCCCAAACGAAACGCCCCCTTCTCATTGCCGATTTAAAAGAAGAATATATCGACCAGCTTCTTCAGCAAGAAGGAATCACCGGGATAAAAGAACACCTGTATTATCCGGGATATATCAGCAACAAAGATTTAGTAACCCTTTATAATGCAGCATTTGCATTCCTCTATCCTTCCTTGCGTGAAAGTTTCGGAATTCCTATGCTGGAGGCTATGGCTTGCGGCACTCCTGTAGTGACGAGCAACGTTTCGGCAATGCCCGAAGTTGCCGGTAAAGGTGCCATTTTAGTCGACCCTCAAGAACCGCAAAAAATAGCAGATGCCTTGCTACGTCTGGAGAATGATGCAACATTCTATCAGCAACAAGTAAATTACAGTCTGGAACGTGTAAAACTGTTCTCCTGGAAACACACAGCAGAAGAATATGTAAAGATATATCACAGTATTCACCAGTAATCGGCAAACATCATGAGAGACTTCATCATCACCAGCCTGCAAACATGGGACATCGAAATAGGTAGTACCATCAAGAATACTGCATTGGAAATTTCAAAGCAGAACCGGGTGCTCTACATAAACACTCCGATGGATATTTCCATCCGGCTGAGAGGGAACAGACAATCTCCGTCATACATCCGGCGTATGGACGTCATCAAAGGAGAGGCTTCACCACTCCGGCAAATCAACGCCAACATGTGGGTACTGGACTGTCCTTTCACCGTGCTCTCGGCCAATTCCCTGCCCGCATCGCTTTTCAATATCGTCAACAGAAAAAACAATGCCCGCATAGCCCGATGGATTGTAGAGCAGGCCACCGCGCTCGGCTTCAAGAATTACATTCACCTCATTGATACAGACATTTACCGCAGCCGCTATCTGAAGGAGTATATCCACCCGGCTGTCAGCATCTATTATCGGCGCGACTACATCATAGGCGAGGCCTACTGGCGCAGGCACGGCACTCGTCTTGAGCCGGAATTAGCAGCCTCTGCAAACATTGTTCTGGCAAACTCCACCCGTTTTGCCGCAGAGTTGCAACCCTACAATCCCCATACCTACCCCATTGAAACCGGCGTAAACCTGGAGCTGTACAATCCGGCCAAGAAGTACGAAACACCCGGTGACATGCAAGACATTCCACGCCCTATCATCGGATATATGGGTACGATAAACAGTACCCGCCTTGACGGAGAACTGCTTTATCAGATAATAAGTCAGCGTCCCGATTATAGTTTTGTGTTCACCGGACCAGAAGATGACATTTTCCGTCGGAACCGTATCCATAGTTTGAAAAATGCCTATTTCACCGGACAAAAAAAAGTGGACGAATTACCGGCCTACATAGCTGCCTACGATGTCTGCATCAATCCGCAAATGGTGAACGAGATTACCGACGGTAACTATCCGTTGAAAATAGACGAATATCTGGCTATGGGTAAACCCACTGTCGCAACCAGTACCCACACCATGCGCAACATATTCGCAGGTCACACGCACCTGGCCATCAACCCGGAGGAATGGCTTGCGGCCATAGACCGTGCTGTGACCGAAGCTGACGACAAAGAACTGGCCAAACAGCGCATAGCCTTTGCCGAGACCCACAGTTGGGGGCATAGCGTGAAGAAAATCTATGAAATAATCGACTCATTCCTAAAGAAGAAAACTACATGAACTATCGTAACATAGACGACTTGAACCATTGCATCCTGCAACATCTCAGCATTCTGCCACGGGATTTCGACCTCATTGTCGGTGTGCCCCGCAGTGGCATGTTTCCCGCCAACCTGCTGGCACTCTATCTGAACCTGCCCGTCACAGACATTGATTCTTTCCGCAACGGGCATATTTATCAGACCGGAGAACGGGGGAAAACTTTCAACATGACCCACATACACAAAGTACTGGTTGTGGACGACAGCATAGCCACGGGAAAAGCTGTGAAGAAATGCCGCGAGCTCCTGAAGGACATAGAACATTTATACAACATCAAATACTGTGCCATTTATGCAGTTCCACTACACACTCATTCTGTTGATTATTTTTTCGAAATAGTCGATTATCCCCGTTTCTTCCAGTGGAACATAATGAACCACTCCATCCTGCAAAAATCATGCATGGACATTGACGGCGTGCTTTGCGCAGACCCCACTCCGGAAGAGAACGATGACGGCGAGAAGTACCGTCATTTCCTGCTGAACGCTCCTCCGCTATTCATTCCCAAAGTCACCATTGGCACACTGGTCACTTCACGCTTGGAGAAATACCGTCCGGAGACGGAAGCCTGGCTCCGGAAGAACCATGTGAAATACAATAAGCTTGTCATGCTGGACCTGCCGGATATGGCTGCACGCCAACGGGCGAATTGCCACGCCTCCTTCAAAGCCAAAGAATACGGTTCATCCACCGACTACATGCTGTTTGTAGAAAGCTCTATGCCGCAGGCTGTGGAAATCAACCGCCTGACCAAGAAACCGGTACTTTGTACAGAAACTTTCCGGATGATTTATGAGTCCAAATCACTATACTATAATCTGAAGTCGGGAGAAACATGCCCGTGGCTACGGCGTTTTATGATAAGGGTGCGCAACAGACTGAGAGCATTATCTCCTTCCAAGAAATAGCATTCGCAGCATTTTGGAACAGTTAAACAGTTTATCTACTAATACCGGCCCGATTGTTGCAATAAAAGTTGCAGACAGCAATATGGGGACAATCGCATCAATCCCCATCATTTTCAGTATAATCCGCCCACCGGAAGTACCGAAACCATGAAAAAGATAAATACTGTACGCATAGCCGCCTATCCAGACAAAAAAACGGTTGTGCCACTTCGATGCCAGCAGCAGGAACAAGGTGGGAATCAACGTCACGGGATAAAGCAGCATGCTCAAAGAGGCACATTTACCGGGATAGAACCACACTATCTGCATCAAGACAATCCCCCATAGCGCCACGGCAAGCAAGACACGCCTGACAGCCGGACAACTGTAGAGCGACACAGCAAAACGGCAGGCAGCCACGCCGACAAAGAAATAGGGCAATTGCCCCAAGGCTCCCTTGAAACTGAACAGGTTGGGAACCTCATGCAGAATCCAGACATCATTTATCCTACTGAAAATCAGCGCCACAATGCAACAAACAGCCCACTTGCCCGGAGTGTCCATCCACTTCCGGCTGTCCATCCACCATTGCACTACAAAAATCAAGAACAACGACGGCAGATACCAATATATGGTATAAGGGAATACATAAATGCGCCACATCTGGCTAAGCTCCCCTTTATTATTAGTGCCCGGCATCAGATACTGTACCAGAAAATACAACGTGCCCACCGCCGCCATCGGCACCAGCAGACGCAAAGCTTTCTTCCGGACGAAATTTCCAAAACCGGAAGATGCGGAGAAAGGCTTCAGTGCATAAACCCAACCGGCAATGGCGGTAAACAAAGGCATCTGAATATAATCTATCCACACATAAAGATAGCGCAACGGATGTGGAAAATCAATCTTCATGCCCCCACCGGGGCCGGAACCGATGACATGCCCCACCACTACCAATAGAATAGCGATACCACGCAAAGTTTCAACAGATAAGTTTTTTTCTTGATTCACCATGAAACAAATGTACAACATTTATTCCTATAACACTTCATCCCCTTCTTGTTTTTTTCATACCTTCGCATCATTTTTTAAGTACAAACGAAAAATCAATGACAATCATGGAAAAAAATCAGAGTGACCATCACGCTGGATGGTAAGAAATTCTGGAGCTATGAAGGAACCACCAAACATTCGGAAAAGAGACTGGTCATAGCCGAAACCGTCAAGAAAGTAATCCGCAACGTTTTCAAGAGCGACCGGAAAGCCAGCTTCAGAGAAAGCAAGGAACTCATCCCCATAGAGAACCGGATAAGAAAGATAAAACAAGTCGCCGAGCAGGAAAAAGAATAAAAAGACCTTTTATTTGCATTTTTTAGGACAAGTACGGTTTCCAATGGTTGGGAAGCCGTAAACCACTGTTTGTCAATAAAAAACATGCGTGCAGACCGTACCCGTTCGGACTGCAACACTATTTTATTATCCCTACCTTTGCATCATAAAACAAAGAGAAAACGCTACGAAAAACGCCGTCGCAACAACAAGCAACCTCGCTTTGCGCAATACTTTCCCTTGCAAAAAACACCATAATGAAAAGAAATTTCTATTTACAACATCCCCTGATGGCCATGTACGACCCCAGAATGCAACAACTGACAGAAAAAGAAGGCTTGAGAGGACTAGGTGCCTATTGGGTCATCATCGAAAAGCTGGGAATGCTGCCCGAACCTCGCGCACGACAAGAATACCTCCGTCCCCATTGCGACGGGAAGAAAATAACACTTGCCTACCTCCTGAAAATTATCCGGGAATACGGACTTTTCGAACTGGAGGAAGACGGATATTTCACACCGAAAGAGCTGAATCCCCCACGCAAAAATGACGAAAAAACGGCAAAAAAGGGGGAGGCAGAGCCGTATTCCAAGGCAAAAAATGACGAAAAACGGCAAAAAACACCGAGGGAAAACTCCGAAAAACAACTCCCAAAAACAAGCAATACACTGGAAAACAGCAAATTGCCAAAAACAGCAGAGAAAAATAATAAAGAGAATATAAATAATTATATAAAAACAACAGCAGCATCAGCAACAGAAGAAGAAACTGCCGCTGCTGCCGATAGGTCTCTTCGACCGTCGGATGCCGGAGGAGTGCCACCGGCAACGTCCGGAGGAGCGCAGACCGCCTGCGACGGCAACGGAGACGACGATGGCAACGGCGGCAACAATGGCGACCAGTCACAAAGCCCGGGACACCCCGTGCGGCCGTGGCGCGAAATGGCGGACGACCTTGTCCGCGAAAGCTCCTGGCTGGACATCGCCTGCATGAAAAGCGGCTACGGATGCCTGCTGAAACGCCACATCCGGGAAGCGGTGAAGATATTCAAGCAACATGTTGAAGCCTACGGCAAAGGAGGCAACTTACTGGACATGAGCGATGTGCAAGGATATTTCGTCAACTACGTCAGTGCCGGAAGCCGGACCTCACGCACCTTGCACGAAGCCCTCTGCACCCTGGACACCCACCGGCAGGCCGCCGCCCCTCCCGACCCCCATCGCTACGAGCAACTGGTGGACGGCAAGCGCACCTACCTGGGCTGCCCCATCCCCGACGACGCGCCGCCCCGACCGGATAACAATGCCTTCTGGAACGAGACGACCCGTTCCTGGACCTCGCCGCAACAACCGCCGTCGCAGAAAAGGCCGAAGCAGCAACCCGGCTGAAACGCCACACTCCGGCATCCGGAATGCCACACTTCAACGTTCCGAATGCCACACCTCAGCACCCCGAATGCCACACCTCAGCATGTCCCAAGTGTGGCATTTCCCCTCGTGAAGTGTGGCATTTCCCCCCGCGAAGTGTGGCATCGGAGGGGGTGAAACCATTCATGTATAATCATTTTTCAGACAAAAGAACAAAAAGACAAAACAAGAAAACAAACAGGTTCTTTTGTTCTTATGCCAAACAAACTAAAATCATTATGAGAAATTTTCATCAACACGGTATCGACACCCGTGGCCGCATCAGCGGCCGAATCAAGACCATCTGTCCGCAATGCAACGATACCCGCGGACACAAAGGCAACAAATCACTCTCCGTAGACCTGGACAAAGGCTTGTGCTACTGCCACCACTGCGGCTACAAGTTCTACGTGCCCGACGACGCCGAAGAGCGCCTGAAGCAGCAACGCCGCGACATGCGCCGAAAACCCGCCGCACCGCCCCAGCACTTCCGCCGCCCCACCTTCGACCCTGCCCGGATGCAACTTTCCGAGAATCTGGAACGCTACTGGACCACCGTACGCTGCCTGCCTCAGGAACTGCTGCGCGCCCTGCGCATCACCGAAGAGACGGTGTGCCTGCCCGAAACCGGCCAAGAGGAGAACTGCATCTGCTTCAACTACTTCGAGAACGGAGCACTCGTCAACACCAAGTACCGCAGCGCCCGGAAGCACTTCATGATGGTGAAGGGAGCCGAGCTCATCCCCTACAACGTGGACAGCATTCTGGACACCCCGGAGTGCATCATCACCGAAGGCGAGTTCGACGCGGCAGCCGTCATCGCCGCCGGACGCAAGGACGTCGTCTCCGTGCCCGCCGGTGCCCAGAGCAACCTCACGTGGCTGGACCGCTTCGTCGAGTCGCACTTCGAAGACAAGCAGGCCATCTACATCGCCGTAGACGAGGACCCGGCCGGGCAGTCGCTCCGGCAGGAACTCACGCGCCGCATCGGAGTGGAACGCTGCCGCATCGTGCACTTCGGCGAGGGCTGCAAGGATGCCAACGAACACCTGGTGAAATTCGGCGCCGAAAGCCTCCGCATCTGCATCGAGCAGGCCGAAGAAGTCCCCCTCGAAGGCATCTTCACCGCCGAAGACTGCCGCGACGACCTGCGCTCCCTCTACGAGAACGGCCTGCAACGCGGTGCGGACACCGGTTGGGACAACTTCGACGAGCACTGTACCCTCGAACCTCGCCGCCTGCTGGTCATCACCGGACGCCCCGGCGACGGCAAGTCCGAATTCACCGACGAACTGGTGCTGCGCCTCTGCCTGCGGCACGAGTGGAAAATCGCTTTCTTCAGCCCCGAAAACATGCCCATCGCCTACCACCTGCACAAGCTGGCGGAGAAGCTGACCGGCCACCGCTTCACCCCCGGACCGGGCATGACGGAAGCCGTCTACGAGCAGGCGGTAGGCTGGCTGGACCGCAACGTGTCGCACATCTTGCCCAACGACGGGAGTTACGGCATCGACCACATCCTGGAGAAAGCCCGCCAGGTGGTGCGCCGCAAAGGGGTACGCATCCTCGTCATCGACCCCATGAACCGCCTGGAGCAACATCTGGAACCGGGGCAGACGGAAATGGCCTACATCACCGACACGCTGAACAAGCTGGGACGTTTCGCCATCCTCAACCAGTGCCTCGTCATCCTCGTGGCCCATCCCCGCAAGGTGAACCGCAACGAAAAGGACGGCACCCTGCGCCGTGTCGAGATGAACGACATCAACGGCTCCGCCAACTTCGCCAACATGTCCGACTTCTGTCTCGTGGTAGACCGCAACGACACCAAGCAGATGGTCACCGTCTACATCGAGAAAGTCCGCTTCAAGCATCTGGGCAGCGCACACACCGATGCCAAGTTCGTCTACAACCACCTGAACGGCCGCTACTGGCCCTGCGAGGAAGCCTATATCCCCACCCCCGAAGGGGACAGACCGGGACCGGTGAACACGCAGTTCGACAACGAAAATTGGTTGAAAAATAGTGAGGAACAAGGTAGGTTATTCGAGTAAAAATCCGTATCTTTACAAGGCAGGAAGAAGATTCAGTCTCCCCCTTATAGCCTTGTCAACTTGTTCACTGAAAGCAGGTCAAAGACATGCGAAACTTAAAAAACATATAACCTGAACTTTAAGAATAATGATGAAACAGAATGATTCCTTTGCAGAGCCCCGTTTCCCCGTCCGCAGCTACGGGAAAGGCGAGCTGGCCATGTACTACCTTCCGGGCATTGCCCAGCAGACCGCCGTCAACCGGCTGAACGAATGGATACGCACTGCCCCCGGTCTGGAACAACGCCTGCTTGCCACGGGCATGAACCCCTATTGCCGACGGTACACGCCCGCGCAAGTGCAGCTGATGATTGATGTCTTCGGGGAGCCTTCTTAAAAGGAAAGGAAGGAAGGGGGAAGGATTAGGGATTAAGGGTTAGTGATTAATGATTAATGAACACAAGCTCATCCCTAATCCTTAATCCTTAATATTGTTGTACTTTTTAACGCATTCAAAAAGAAGACACAGAAAACACCTGACAGTGAAATTAAAAAGGCTTTAAAATTAAAGAAGGGACTCCCGAACGTGAAAAAAACCGCGAAAAAGCATGGGAAGAGTACAATGCCCAAATCCTATTGGATGCCCGTAAAAATGCAAGGCTTACACAAGCGGAACTTGCCAAACGTATAGGAGCCGACAAAGGTTATATTTCAAGAATAGAAAGAGGACTTACAGTTCCTACGGTTTCCACCCTGTATCGAATTGCAGCAGCCATGGGACAGTGGAATTACGGCCTATGTAAAATCAAGCCGGACTCTCCGGACTGCCCGAAAAAACCTTGTCATGCTCTCTTTCAGGGCGCGGAATTACGCGGAATAACACGGATTTTTCTTTATCTTTTCCGCGTAATCCGCGAAATCCGTGCCTAAAATCATAACATAACGTAAGCGATGACCGCACATCCCTAACCCCTAATCCTTAATCCCCAATAACCTCCCTTATCCTCCCCCCTCCTCCTCCTTCCTCCCCCAACCTCCATCCTTCCCTGCCCCATGTCCTATCTTTGTATCAACGAAACGGAGCAGAGGCCATCGCCGCGGAGACACCGCTGTCCACTTCGGAAATGAACAATTCTAAATTTAAAATTAATCAACATGTCAACAGCATTGGTAGTGCGCACACAGCGCCACAAGAAAATCGGGGACAGCAACTCCCCTATGGTCCACACCCTGAAACGCAAGCCCCAAGATGCCAAAATCTTCGACCTTGCCCGTATAGCACAAGACATTGAAGCACTGGGCGCCATGTCGGCCGAAGACGTGGAGCACGTAGGCAAGGCCATCGTACGGCAGATGCGCCAGACGCTTACGGACGGCAACAGTGTCCGTCTGGACGGTTTCGGCATCTTCCACACCACCTTCAAATGCCGTGCCACCGAAGTGGCCAAAGACTGTACCGTAAAGAACATCGAGCGCGTCAACATCCGCTTCAAGGTGGCCAACACCCTCCGGCTGGTGAACGACAGCAACGCCACCACCAAAGGCGGAGCCAACAACCTCGTCTTTGAGCTTGTATCCGAAGACAAGAACAGCTCCGGAGGCGGTTCCGGCAACAACACCCCCGGTAGTGGAGGTTCGGACGGAGACCAGGGGGAGAATCCGTTGGGATAAAAAAGAGGGAGTAAGAATTAGGAATTAAGGATTAAACATTAAACATCATGAGTACAAAATCATCAGCCTGGGACAAAATTCTGAAAGTAATCATTGCTGTAGCTTCGGCACTTTTGGGCGCATTCAGCGCACACGCCATGAACAGTGGTGGTTCCCTTTAGCGAACAGCCCCCAAAGGCAAACAGTAGAAAAAAATGAGAAAAATCGACTTGATTGTGATACATTGCAGCGCCACGTGCGAGGACCGTCCCTTTACCGGGCAGGCTCTGGAAGCCGCGCACCGCCGACGTGGATTTGACGGCACGGGCTATCATTTCTACATCCGCCGTGACGGACAAATCCTGACCACACGCCCGGTCGAGAGGGCCGGCGCCCACGCCCGCGGCTACAATGCCCACTCTATCGGAATCGCCTACGAAGGCGGATTGGACCACTATGGAAATCCCAAAGACACGCGCACCGAATGGCAACGGCATTCACTCCGCGTACTGGTCCGCGCTTTACTGATGGACTATCCAGAAGCAAAAGTGGCGGGACATCGCGACCTCAGCCCCGACCTGAACAACAACGGAGAGGTGGAACCGATGGAATGGACGAAACAATGCCCGTGTTTTGAAGTAAAAAAAGAGAAGTGGTAACCAAGAAAAGAGAGGGTATACACCCTCTCTTTTAATAAAATATAGTATCTTTGCTATCAAATGTGTTTCATACCTAATATATGGCAAAAATAAGAATAAAGAATTTCGGCCCCATCAGGCAAGGCTGTCCGGATGATGACGGTTGGATAGACATAAAGAAAGTTTCTGTATTCATCGGGAATCAAGGAAGCGGTAAAAGTTGTGTCGCCAAATTGATTTCCACTTTCACTTGGATAGAGAAGGCATTGGTCAGAGGCGATTATGCAATAAGTGACTTTTCCGCAGTAAAGTTCAGAAAGACCTATTGCGGATACCACCGTATAGCAAATTACTTTTTTAACAATGCCCACAGCGATGCTGCCGAAATAGAATATGAAGGTGAGGCTTATTCAATGAAATATCAGAAAGGTGACTTTCAGATATCCGAAAAGCAGTCTCGGAAGTATTTCCTGCCACAGATAATGTACGTGCCTGCCGAGAGAAATTTTATCAGTATCATAAAAGAAGCCAAGTCGTTCAAGTCTTTGCCGGATTCGCTGCTGGAATATATTACAGAGTTCAATAATGCTAAGGATGAAATCAAGGATGGCCTGTCTCTGCCGATTAATGATGCAGAAATAAAATATGACAAGCAGCATGACGTGATAAATGTGACCGGAAACGATTATCAGGTGGAACTGTCGGAAGCATCGAGTGGATTCCAGTCACTGGTTCCTCTCTATCTGGTTTCCTACTATCTGGCCAATGCTGTAAGAAGACAGGTTGAGAATCCGCAAAAAATGAGCCATAATGAATCCCAACGCTTTAATGATGCCGTCAAATCCATTTGGGCTGATACGACTCTGACCGACGAGCAGAGAAGGATTGCTCTGTCGGCAGTATCTTCACAGTTCAATAAAACGGCTTTTATCAATATCGTTGAAGAGCCGGAACAAAATCTGTTTCCGGTTTCACAGCGGAATATGTTGTATAGCTTATTGGAGTTCAATAATTATTCAGCAGAAAACAAGCTGGTTATAACCACCCACAGCCCGTACATCATAAATGATTTGTCATTGGCTGTCAAGGCTAAACAAGTTGACACAACGATGGGAGTTGCCGGAACAGAAAGCGATTTGAAGGAATTGGACAGAATCGTCCCGATAAAATCTCTTTTATCTCCGGATGACCTGGTAATATACGAGATAAATAATCGGGGAACTGTATCCAAATTGGCAGATTACTGTGGACTTCCTTCTGATGAGAACTATCTGAATGAACTTCTGGCAGAAAGCGGCTATTTGTTTACGGAACTATTGCAACTTGAAGATAAATATGGAAAATAACGGAAGAAGTGTTTCCAATAAAGAGCTATTCGGGCTATGTGATGATACTCCACCGGCGAGGAATCCCGCTTATATTGACGAGACAGATAAATCCAAATGGATAGGAATTGTCGATAATCCTAATTCAAAACCAATAGGTTTCTATGGAATAGACCATTGCTTGGTCCTGAAAACCGGGAAAGAGGAAGAAACCCAACAGGTGTGTGACGGGTTGCTCCATTATGACGATGAGCTGATTTTTGTAGAATTGAAGGACAGACAATATAGAGGTTGGGTAAAGACAGGCTGTGAACAACTGGCTGCAACCGTAGAACATATAAGTAGAACCTCTTCATTCAAGAATTTTTGTTCCGTAAAGGCCTATATATGTAATAGGCAACGGCCATTTTTCAGTGCAAATTATAACTGCCATATACAGGATTTCAAAAACAGAACAGGACTGGAATTGAAGATTATGAGAAAAATCGCCCTATAAGGACAAAAGCTTTGCCACCTCATTTTTTATTCATACATTTGTTTTGATTAAGCAAAAAGCGCATCAAAAAAAATCAGCCGTATGAAGTACCCTATTGGAATACAGAGTTTTGAGAAAATCCGTCTTGGTGAGTACACCTATGTAGACAAAACTGCATTGATTCACCAATTGGTCAATACAAGTAACTACTACTTCTTGAGCCGCCCACGGAGATTCGGAAAGAGTCTGCTCATCAGCACACTGGAAGCCTACTTCAACGGACAGCAGGAACTATTCAAGGGACTGGAAATGGAACGGCTCGAAAAAGAATGGACGAAATATCCGGTACTGCATTTGGATTTAAACACAAGCAAATACGATGAAAAGAACAGCCTTATCAATGTATTGAACGATACCCTCTGCCAGTGGGAAAGCATCTACGGAACTGTCCCCAGCGAAGTCAACCCCGAACTGCGTTTCAAGGGAATCATCCGCCGCGCCTACGAGCAGACCGGCCAGCGCGTGGTCATTCTCGTGGACGAATACGACAAACCCATGCTCCAGGCCATTGGTGACGAAGAGCTGCAAAATGAATATCGCAACACACTCAAAGCCTTCTACTCCGTAATGAAAACGCAGGACCGGTATATCCGCTTCGGATTCCTGACGGGGGGGACGAAATTCGGAAAGGTCAGTGTGTTCAGCGACCTGAACAACTTGATAGACCTCTCCATGGACCGACAGTTCCAGACGCTCTGCGGAATGACCGACAAAGAGATACACACCTATTTTGAAGAACCACTGCACCAGATAGCCGAAAACTACGGTATCACCTACGACGAAGTCTGCCTGCGACTGAAAGAACGGTACGACGGCTACCGCTTCCGCCAGAACGGAACCAATCTGTATAACCCCTTCAGCCTGCTGAATACCTTCCGTTCCTTGGAGTTCGGCAGCTACTGGTTCGAGACCGGTACCCCCACCTACCTTGTGAAGTTACTGAAAGACAACAACTTCTGTCTGCCCGACCTGACGAGTGAAGGAGTGACTGCAGAGACACTGACAGACGTGGAGTCGTTCAAGGATAATCCCATTGCTGTGATTTACCAAAGTGGCTACCTCACGATAAAGGAATATGACGAAGAATTCAACATCTATCGGCTGGGATTCCCCAACAAGGAAGTGGCTGAAGGATTCATCAAATACCTGGCTCCCTACTACATGCCGATAAAGGAAAATCTAAGGATTACGTCTACATCGTAGAGTTTAAACTGGATGGTACACCCGAGGAAGCCCTGCAACAGATAGAAGACAAAGGATATGCCAAACCCTTCGCAATGGACCACCGGAAGCTGTACCGCATCGACGTAAACTTCTCGTTGGAGAAGAGGAGTATTGACGGATGGAAGATTGAGTGAAGCCCGTGTTTCGAGGTGAAAAAAGAGAAGTGGTAACCAAGAAAAGAGAGGTGACAAAGCATGACAAAAGCTTTGCCACCTCATCTTTTATTCATATCCATTACTTATGAGCCTTGAAAATTTTTCGATAGAAATTTAGTTTTGTAAGAATATTCCGTAGCCATGTACGCTTACGCCAACTTCCTTTACTCAAATGAACAGCAATAGTGTCATCTGTAACTTGCTTCCAAGCAGCTCCCAAAATACGGGAAGGAAGAATGAGCATCCTTTCTTCTAATTGTTGTTCTATTTCATTGTCATATTTTAATCCGAATTTCTCAGCAGCCAATGCCAGAACATCAGGTGCTATCTCCTTGGTATACCAGCTACCATCTTCTTGTATAAAATGACGACCTTCATAAAACTTCATAGCCTCTACCAGATAAGGATGTCCTTTTTCAGCTCCCAATATGGCTGACAGTAAACCCAAACCAGGTACACGCACACCAGGAAAACGGTTAGTTCCATCCGGTTCTAGACGTTGACCTGCCATCTCATCTCCTTCTATCATCTCAGGATGATATTCTATAGCAGTGAAAAAGCCATTAGATAACAGTGGGTCAAAAGATTTTTTCACCATGACATCAGTATCCATATATATACCTCCCTCTGTATATAATGCATGTAAACGTACATAATCGGCTACAAAAGCTAAAGCACCTGCATGAAAAGCTTCTTTGGTCCACGGCAAAGAATTTACATCAAAGTCCTTTAAACTCCATAATTTCCATTTATAATCAGGAAGATTTTTCTTCCATGAATCCATACATACTTGTAAACTGTAAGGTATCGGTGTATCATTGAACCAGCAATAATGAATCGTCTTCGGTATCATATTCAACTATTTTTTCATGTTATACTTCTTATATAGAGCCAACACAAAGATAAGATAAAATTCTAAGATTCAGCATAATAACAACTAAATAATCCTTCTTCATCCACATGCACCGTTTTCCAACCACATATTGTACATCCTAAAAAGTTACAAATGGATAAAACGTCCCAGCAATGTCCGGATACCCTTTGAAAAACAATAAAAGGAAAAGGTTAAAATCACCAAATACAATAGTGAAGAAACCAAAGCATAGAAAACCCATTCCGCATAACCCTCTATAGGTTTGGATAACGGTAATAATGAAAGAATTACGTCCGTCAACAGCCAAGACAGAGCGAATAGGCATAAATACAAAAGGATATTCTTCCAATAATCACTGACAGGCTTTTTAAAACCATCACGATATAAAAAATAAGGTTTCCAAATGCTTATGACAGTCACGGAGCTGGCAACATCTCCCAGCAACACTCCCGGCAGCCCCCAATAATACCCGCCAATTAACGCTACCAATATTGTAATGCAAAGTGTAGCAATGGGCGCCCAAGTATCTTGAAAAAGACCATAGCCATAAATAAACTGATCATTTGTACCGCGAAACTGACTGATGAAAAAATTGGCAAGAATCACTACCAATACAGAATGAGGCAATACATACTCTGTCCCTAACCATACAACAATAAAGGAATCCATCAGATGGTAGAGGGCAAATGTTAAAAAAGAAGCTACCATAAAGCGTAAAGAGCTGAGTTCCCAAAATACTTGTTGTATACGCTTTGAGTCACCTTCGGCAATCAAATTTCCCACTCCAGCCCCCGTACTTCCTAAGAAATTATTGACGAGCTGGTTCAATTTGGTCAACAGCAACATGTAATTGCTATAATAGGCTACCAATTTTAAGGAAGTGAACGCGTAAACTAAAAAAGGAAGCAGCTGGGAACGCCCCATCCCTGCCAATTGATGTACAAACATCTGACGTGCCTTGCGTACGATTATCTTATTTTCAGGATACTTTCGACGACCTTCAGCAATGCTACACTTCAACCATGGATATACCCTATTTATCTTCCAATTAAGTATGTATGAATACAAAATGCCAAAAAGCAGCTCAATGGCAATCCATAGATAAAAGCTGCCTATATAGCAAACAAGGAGCATCTGCACCAATATCTTTACAATATTTGCAGTCTGGAAATAGGCAGTCACAACATAATTACGCTGATCGGCTCCTAATAAGGTTTGCCGATAATTAATAAAATAACTGATTAGGGCAGAAGACAGAAAAGCAAAATATGCAAAATAGACTACGCCCAAATCAATGCTGATATTCGCAAATATCAAAGGAAGAAAGCAAGCCAATACAAGCCCTACTCCTAAAATTATCAGTCCGACATTGCGATAAAGATACCCCAGCACAGAAATAATATCCCGTATCTTGTCCTTGTCGCCATTAAATAGAGGTTTGTAAAGAACAAAGCCAATAGAAGCTCCAATTCCCAATTCGGCCAGATTCAAAAAGCCCAATAAATTTTGCAATGTCCCCATAAGACCTACAAAATCCGCTCCCAACATATCCAAGAATATCTTGCGGGAAAAAAAAGAAATGAATAGGGTAATAAAATAGAAAAGCACGTTTACCCGGGCATTCAAATAGCTTTTTTTAAGACGAGATTCTACCATGATTTCAACTTTTCGCAAATATTTTTCATTTTATCCATAAAAACACCCCTAAAGGTACCATACACGATATTCCATTGTTCATTGCATATAAAAATCCACAAGGCTTTGTAATATCCCCGCCTTCCGAAATACTTTCTGCATTGCATCACACGGTAATAGCTGCTCACAAGCCTATCTTCCCGATTTATTTTTCTCAGAAACCGGTTACAGCGACATGCTACCCAAACCCGTGCCAACAAATTGTCGAGCAAAACACTATATTGTAAAGAACCCTCACGTATTGTAGCACAATAAATGGCTACAGAGCATATTGCCACATTCCGAGCGTAATAATCCAAATAATAAGAGAACATTACATCATTTCCAGCCAATGTCTCATCAAATTGGATGGAATGCTTCTGAACTATATTTCTGGAAACCATTTTTGCCCAGGGTACATCATTCCGATATTTTAGTCTCTCCGCATCTATGCTTTCAGTCACATCAAAACCTAAAAAATCAGATTGACGTGAACGCATAGGAACTAAAGTTTCCGAATCTGCACTTGTAGCTCTGAATGTTATCAAATCGTAGTCCGTAGCACAATAACAATCCAGTACCTCTAAAAAACCGGGCAGAAAAAAATCATCAGCATCAGCAAACAGCAGCCACTTGCCTCGAGCATGAAGCAGACCACAATTACGGGCATATCCAGCTCCCTTCCCTTCTTTGGTGAAAATGATTTCCACATCTTCCCGACTACTTCCCGGAAAGTCCATAAAATCCACGACATCAGAAGAACTGTCATCATCAACCACAATAATTTGGATGTCATCACGGAAAGGAATAGAATCCAAACAGCGCTGCAACAACAACGGAGCATTCTTATGAGGTATAATAATAGTATAAGTATAATCCATACTCCTTACTTTTGACAACAAATCAGTTAATACATATGTTTAGGCCCATAAAATACCGGCCCTATATTCAAACGGAACAAAAGACGAATATAGAAATCATATAATATATAGCAGTTGAATCCTAAAAGAACCTTTCCCAATTTATCTGTCTTAAATACCGGATGATAATATTTCAAAAAAACATCCCTACTTTCTGAAATCATCCTCTTCAGATGCTTTACCCTCATCTCACGCGGGATAGTCCTATCCGGCTGATAATCACTTTTCAAAGCTCTTCGGAATGGAACCAGCATAGAATTAACTGTAACTACCATATCTCCCGCTGGTATTTTCCATACTTTCATCATTTCTGCCAGAAGCTGTTGATATTTCACGAAACAACAGTATTCAGATTCAAATGAATGAATACGGTGGGATAGTGAAAAGGAATGTTTCACGTACACATAATTCTGCATATGGTTCAATACAAGATAATCACAATGCAACAAGTACTGATACATAAACAACAAATCTTCAAGACAATGTATATTCTCATCAAAGCGAATTGAAAATTCTTCTATTATGCTCCTTGCATAAATTTTTGACACAGCATATCCCATTTCACAAATATTATTCTCTGCAAAAGATTTACCTATACTGGAGAAAGGCAAATAACGGTCCGGCAAAGATAAAGAAGGCAAAGAGGTACCATCAGTTCTCCTACACAACATCCCTTGAATCACTAATCCTCTTCCTGAATAGGCTGCCTGCAAATTATAAAGCCCCAAGCAATAATCAGGCAGTATCCAGTCATCCGGATCTACAAAAACCACATACTTCCCGGTGGCGTGATCCAGCCCTCGGTTTCGTGCAACACTGACTCCAGAGTTCTCCTGATGAAATACTCTGACACGATAATCCTTAGATGCCCATTCGTCACAAATTTCTCCACAACGATCGGGACTACCATCATCAATCAGCAATAGTTCAAAATCTGCAAATGTCTGCGAAAGAATACTGGAAACACAGCGCGACAAATATTGTTCCACTTTATAAATAGGAACAATGACGGATATAATAGGTTCTTCTTTCATCTTGAATTTCTATCTATATTATCATATTTATAGTCAATGCATCCCGAAACTTTTTTTGAACCGGAGAAAACGTAACAAAGAAATCCAGCAATCAAAGAAACCGCCTCCCATGTGGCAAAGAAGATATTTCGCTATGCAATCTGCTTTATAATCTGGCATGAATCTTTCTTCTATCCATTCCTTTTCCTTGGACAATAAATCGTCCAGACAAGCCACCCGCTGCCTGAATGGGTAGCCATTAGTATGGAGGGATAGCAGTACACGCTGAAAAACCAGACTTACGGAGTGCCTCAAATAGCGGGTAAGTTCATCCGACAGGCAACAAACGTCCTCAAATCTTTCCATTCTGCTTCTATAAGCTGAAAAAATATTGTACTCATCGCTGTATGTATTCATACGGGAAGAAAGCGTTTCTGCAGAATAGGCTATCCTATAATTATAGTCCATGAAATTGCAAAGACGGATATAATCTGAAAGCAATATGTAATCTATCATAAAAATCAAATCTTCCATGCAATGGACATTACAATCAAAACATAATTTATTTTCACGAATCAATTCTGCACTATATAGTTTTGAACAAGAAAATCCAAAACGGTCAAGGCCATACTCCGCGAAACCTTCACCTATATTACTTCCTATGAATATTTCTGGAAGTGTAATCTTTCCTATTAACTTACCATCAATTGAATATTTTAAAGCTCCTCCCATCACCAAACCAATACCCGTATCGGGCAGGCTCTTATATAAATGCAACAAATAATCCGTGGAAACCCAATCATCTGAATCCACAAAAACAATATATGTACCCTTAGCATGCTGCAATCCTATATTACGTGCAGCGCTAACGCCACTGTTCTGTTGATGGAACACCCGTATCCTCGTATCCTTCCCGGCATACTCTTCACAAATCTCCCCGCAACGGTCTGGGCTCCCGTCATCTACCAGCAACAACTCAAAATTCGTAAAGGTCTGTGCAAGAATACTGTCAATGCACTGGGGCAAGTACTCTTCCACCTTATAAACGGGTACTATAACGGATATTTCCGGGACATGATTCATATTCGCTCATTTTGTATGCAACACTGCCTTCATTTTTATAGACAACACCAACAAATAGTAGGCTGACTTTACAAAAGCCTTAAAATACAGATAGCCGGCATACGTAGGAAGCACATAATGGATGTTCTGCAACATCAGCTTCCATTCGGGACGCAGGCCCGTCATCTCCAACAAAGACGCATACTTTTTGTTCCTGAATACCAAATAACTCTGATAATGAAAGGATGTGTCTTTCGTGAAATACAGAATACGGTCAAAATATTTTGCCTTCAGAGTCTCAAAATAGATATATATATGCCGGTTATCCTGCAAACACCGGGAAGACCGGATAAAATCGTAGATATAACCCAGCACCAGCACACGACATTCCAAATTACGCATAGACGGCGCCCGCATGATGGAGTCTGGCTGCATAGAATAATAGTAAGTGGTCTCACCGACGACATACATACTTTGAGCCATACATGCCAACTTAAATGACCATAAATCATCCTCGTGTACAATGCCCTCCTGGAAGTAGAGTTTATGCTGCAAAACGAGGGGACGACTCACCAGTTTGTTCCATGCCATGACATACCATTTTCCCTGCACATAAGTGGAAAGTACAAGAGCATTCCCTTCATAAAACCCGGTGCCTAATGATAAAGGAGGAGCCCAACGTCTGGCACCGGTCACCTCGTAATTGCCTATCACAAAATCCGGTCGCTTCTGCACCGCTGCATCCGCCAAAAGCTCTATTGCATTCGCAGAAATATAGTCGTCGCTATCCAAGAAGTACAGATAATCGCCAACAGACGCTAAAATACCGGTGTTTCTTGCAGCAGAAAGCCCTCTGTTCTCTTCATGTTCCAGACATCTCACCACCGCTCCGCGCGGATGCGAAGCCACCACCCGTCTGACTATCTCCATAGAGTTATCCGGAGTGCAGTCATTCACAAGAATAACTTCCAAATCCGGCCAGGTCTGGTTCAACACAGACAGCAGACACCGTTCTATGTACTTGGCAACATTATAAACCGGAACAATAATGGAAACTTTCATACTTTCAATCATATTTTCAGAATTTCACCTCATGTCCTTCCACAAACTCTTCCCACCACACAACAAGCGTCAACAGATTGAAATATTGCAAAGCCTTGTTCTGCCTATGCCAGAACCAACCGCCCTCCTTCTCTGCAACTTGTTCATAATCTGTAAGAAACTTCTCCACCGCATCACGACGCAGATAGTTGTCCATAATGCCGGAAGCAAGAATGAATTCCTTAAAGAAAGCACGTCGGGCCCTATCACGGAAGAACAGTGGCATAGGTGCAAAACCGCCCTGCTTCTTCTTCAAGGTAATGGCCTCGGGAAGTAAAGGTTTATAATGGTGCTTTAACAGATATTTAGAAACGGAACGACCCCGCGCAATGTCCAGTACACTGTTGCCCCTGCACTTCAACCCTACCGGTAGCTCCTGCAGGAAATGGAAAAGCTCCAGGTCCATAAAAGGATACGTCAGATTGTTACCGAACATGCGTGCCATGCTGGAAGCCTTGAAAAGAATGATACGGTTGATTACAGTCTCCAAATCGGAAAGAATGGCATGCTGCGCATAAAGATGCTCGAAACTGTGGATATCGGGCCGTAGTGATTTTACCGGCTCAAAATCTTCTTTCGGATTTTGCAGAAGGGCACACAAGGCAGAATCGGAGAAGCCGAAACGCTCCCCTTCCAGAATATGAAGTATCTTATCCAAATGGAAATTGATGCGGGAAAGCTCTCCGCCGGTATCAAAGGTTTCATGCTCCAGCAGACGGCTGATGCCACGCAGCAAGGGACGCAATCCTATGCGGGCGGATAGATAATGCAACGCCACTTCGCGGCCGGAAGTACCGAAATACTGGTCACTGCCGTCACCTCCCAGAATCACGTCGGGCTTGTCATCGCCTATCATGCGCATGGCACAATAGTTTACCATCAGCCCGCCTTCCATAAAAGGCTCACCCAGAAAACGGACAATGTCGGGCAAGGCACTGGTTTCCGTACCGTCAATCTCGTACTCATGATGGCGCGTGCCGAAGGTTTCAGACATCAGACGGGCCATGGGCAGCTCCGTCCAGGCATCTCCTTTAAAGCCCACGGAATAGGAGTCAATCTGGCCGTCGTAAATGCTGCGCAGCGCAGCAAGGTTTGAACCGGAATCATAGCCGCCACTCAGCAGGATACCTACCCTGCGGCTATGGCCGATACGCCGGCGGATGGCTTGCGCATGCAATTCTCCATAACGGCGGGAGTAGGTTTCTACATCCGGATTCCGTTCAGTCGCCACCTTGGGTTCATGCTCAAAAACGCTGTCGCGCTTCAGACAATAAATGTCATCTGCCACCTTTTCATATAAGCTGGGATTTCTTTCCTTCAGCGAATCAAACATGGAATGTACTTTCGCTTGTGTCTCTAACTTTACAGAAGCCCAAACCGGCATCAGATAACCAAGCTCTGTCAACATGTAGAACTTTTCGCCGGCACCTAAAGAATGAACATCGAATAGGGCGAAATTATTCTTCTTCAAAATGCCACGCTGAAGGAATGTACTCAATGAAACCAGATTAGGCTCGAAATTTTCTTCCAGTTGGTCCTCTAAAAATTGCCAGGAAGTGGCAAAATTACCATCAATGTGACAATAGACGGGATAATGCGTGCCATGATGGTCGCGCACCACTCCGCATTCATTTTCTGAATAATATACTATGGTGAACGAACCGTCCAGGCGTGAAAAGCCATATGCCGGATCGGATAGAAACGCATCAGCAGCAAGCTTGGCATTGGTATCATCCGGAGTTGCCTGCAAGGTGTCCCGATTATACAAAGTTCCGAAAAAGAAAAGTCTCAGATTATAACTTTCAAAAGAAGATTCCGGCTCTTCTCCCTCTACACAGACTGTACGCCAATCTTCTAAAGTGATTTTTCCGTATATCATTTGTTTGCTTATAGACTTGTTTATTGTGTATCCCTTTCTATTTTTCCACCACCCCATGCCTGGTATGTATAAAGGTCTTGTTTGCCCCCCTCAGCTTGAAGATGTTTCCTGCCATCAGCAGGAATGTATAGGGTATCTTTTGCAGGGCCATTGCCAGGCGGCTGGTACAGAATCTTTTGGGAACGGCAACGAGCAATGCCACAGCAAGCAGAACCAGAAGCAGCCACCACTTCAGTCCCCACGTCCAGCGATAAATCGTAAATAGTACGGAAAAAAAGAACGTGAAACCCATCAGCAGCAGACGGGGAATGGAAAGCTGCTGGAAAAGCTTATCGCAGAAGTCCCAGTTGCGTGCAGCAAGTGCTTTCCATAGGAATTTGGCAAAGGTCTGGCAGTAGTGCCATTGTGCCGACAGCCAGCGGCGGCGCTGACGGGAGAAATCACCGGTGTTCTGTATCTTCTCATCGAACACAAAGGTTTCGGGCAGATAATAAAAACGCTTGCCGCGATAGAGCAGGGTCAGCTCCAATTCACGGTCGAAACCGCCCACAGCCTTGATGTCCGCCATCGTATCACGAAACAAGTCATAACGGAATGCCATACCGGAACCGATAAGGGCAGCCGACAAACCCAGCTTGGCATGCCCCAGACGGAAAATGGTATTGTTGATTTCCTCACTGATGGCATCGAGCAGGGCCATGTCATTGTTCAGGTTCTTGGCACTCCGGTGGGTCTGCACAATCTCGACTTCCGGATTGGCGAAGAGGTCGTTAATATCACTCAGATAATCGTAAGGGATGACATTGTCCGCATCGAGCACCAAAGCGATGTCATAGTCATTGCCGATGGCAGCCATGGCGGCATTCAGAGATTTGGACTTGGTGCTTTTCTCAAAATGCACTTCAACCAGGCGGACAGGAAGCACAGCGAGGGAAGCGTTGGTTTCGGGCTGCATACGGTCCGAAATGACAACCGTATCAAAACAGTCGGCGGGATAATCCTGCTCCAGACATGAATGGACGCACTCGTGTATCACGGCATCTTCGCGGTAGGCAGGAATCAGTATGGCAAAACGCTTGTGTTCCTTGGCTGGAGGGGGCAGAGGCAGGTCACGCCGGCGTGACGCCAGACTGTAAACCAATAGATACAGTATGTTTATTGCAAACCATATGTATAAAAGCCAATCGAATATATTCAATATATGTTCCAAATTCAGAGCTATTTAAGCTTTAGAGTTGCTGCTTGTTTTTAATGGGTATCCGACACAAAGATACAAAAAAGAAGTAGAGTCCGGACAAAATATACAAAAAATGCGAAGAATATAGGAATAAAAAAACGAGCAAGCTCTCACGAACCCCTCGCCCCTGTAAGAAAAGCCTTAAAGGCTTTTCTTTTAAACTGCGTCAATGTTACCTAAAAATCAATCTTTCTCTTTACCTGAAAAATAAAACTTCAATTACCTATTCTGAAAACTTCAAAATCCAATTTTTACCTTTACCTAATTTACCTATTTATTCAAAACATTTAGCTTATGAAAAAAATCTATTTTCAATCCTTTTACCTAACAACTAATATCCTTTATTGAAAACTGTTTTTATTATTTATCAAATCCAAATGCAGTTTCCCAACTGCACTGCAAAGGTAAGTGTTTTATCCGCACGCACAAAACGCCAGCATATTTTTCGCGCGTTTTATAACATTGTTTTAGAGTTTAAGGGTACAGTTTACACTTATAAACATTTCATTGTTCATCGGGAGTATACTTTCCAGTAAAAAACAAACCACCGAAGCGCCGAAACGCTTCGATGGCTGTCCCCTTTAAACACCTTTAAACAAAATGAATTTCTTCTTTATTTTCTTGCTTCGGCAATATAACCTAACGCTTCTTTACATTTTTCCGTAACATAAGTCCAGTCTTCAGCAGCGACCTTATCCTTCGGGAAGAGTTTGGAGCCCATACCTACGCAGAACACACCCGCCTTAATCCAGGAGGTCAGGTTTTCCTGGGTCGGCTCCACTCCACCGGTCACCATCAGCTTGGACCAGGGCATCGGAGCCAGCAGACCTTTCACGAGTTTGGCACCAAGCACGTCGCCCGGGAATATCTTGCAGAGGTCGCACCCTACTTCTTGCGCGAAGCCCACTTCTGAAACGCTTCCGCATCCCGGAGTATAGGCTACCAGGCGACGGTTACAAATCTTGGCAATCTCAGGGTTGAACAACGGGCCTACAACGAAGCATGCACCCAACTGCAAGTACAGCGCCGCAGTAGCAGGGTCAACGATGGAACCTACACCCATAGCCATCTCCGGGCACTCTTTTGCCGCAAACTTCACAACTTCCGCAAACACCTCGTGGGCAAAGTCACCACGGTTCGTGAATTCGAACGCACGAACACCTCCATCGTAACAAGCCTTTACAACTCTCTTTGCAACTTCTGCATCCTTATGATAAAAGACGGGCACCATGCCGGTAGAACCAATCTTATTCAATACTGCGATTTTATCAAATTTACTCATCTTTTTATTTACGATTTGACGATTTACGATTTACGATTAATATTACTTTACTTTATATCTATTCTTTTTATTTACGATTTGACGATTCAAACTTCCTTTGCTAACCGATTTCTTGTAGTGACAATAGAACTCACTATTATTTTATACAATTCATGCGCCTCTTGTTGCAACCCAAGCAGTTTATTAGCAGGAATCATCTCACTTTCAGCAATAATTTCCAACCAGTGTATAGTTTCATCCAGTTCTTCCTCTACCATTTTCAGTTTATTCAGAAAATCCTTATCAGACTTTCCCAAACAAGCTGCCCTATAATTGGCAGCAGGTGAAGTCCCTGAACGCACTATTTGTTTAGCTATAGCCATTGACGAAATCCGATTAGGCATACAATCTACCATCTTGATTATTCTCAAAGAGAACACCTTCAATCGTATTTTCAATTCCTCCGAGTTCACTGTAGAAGTAATTTCAATCGTACATCGTAAATCGTCAAATCGTAAATGAGCTTAGCGTTGTACTCGTCCGCTTGCATCCCCTCCTGCCAGCGCTTCTACCTCTTCGGTAGAAACAAGGTTGAAGTCACCGTTGATAGTGTGCTTCAAGGCGGAAGCGGCTACTGCAAATTCGAGGGCGGCACCCTGGTTGGGTTTTGTCAGCAGGCCGTGGATGATACCACCTGAGAAAGAGTCGCCGCCACCTACACGGTCGATGATAGGATTGATGTCGTAACGCTTTGACTCGTAGAATTCCTCGCCGTTGTAAATCATTGCTTTCCAGCCGTTGTGGGTAGCGGAGAAAGACTCGCGCAACGTAGAGATTACGTATTTGAAGCCGAATTCCTTCGCCATCGCCTTGAAGATTCCCTTGTAGCCTTCAGCGTCCGTCTTGCCGCCTTCCACGTCTGCATCGGGCTTGAAGCCCAGACAGAGTTCAGCATCCTCTTCATTGCCGATGCAGACATCCACATACTGCATCAAAGGCTTCATGATGGACTGGGCTTTTTCTTTGGTCCAGAGTTTTTTACGGAAATTGAGGTCTACCGACACCGTAACGCCGTGACGTTTGGCAGCCTCGCAAGCCAGGCGGGTCAACTCGGCGGCCTTGTCGGAGATGGCGGGAGTGATACCTGACCAGTGGAACCAGTCTGCACCTTCCATGATGGCATCGAAATCAAAGTCTGCCGCATCTGCCTCGGCAATGGCAGAGTGTGCACGGTCATAGATTACCTTACTGGGACGCATGGAAGCACCGGTCTCAAGATAGTAGATACCTACACGGTCACCACCACGCGCAATGAAATCCGTCTTTACGCCATACTTGCGCAATGCGTTGACAGCCGACTGGCCTATTTCATGTTTCGGCAACTTGGTTACAAAATAAGCATCATGTCCGTAGTTGGCACAGCTGACAGCCACGTTGGCCTCACCGCCGCCATATACCACATCAAAAGAGTCGGACTGCACAAAACGGGTGTTTCCCGGAGTAGACAGCCTCAGCATGATTTCACCTAATGTAACTACTTTCTTTCCCATAATCTTTCTATGTTTTATTTTAATATGAAATTAATTTGTTTCCTTTCAATTTATCATTTCGAGGTATAAACAGAACTTAAACACCTGAAACTATGGAGAGTAAATCAAAATAACATTCGTTCTTCATAGTCTTCGTGTACGGGCACAAAGATACAACAATTTTTGAAATACAAAAAATTATCATATATTTGTATCGAAAATATTAAGATTATAATTGTGTGCGAGCACAAGAAGATGTACGATGGGACGATTTACGATTAGACGATTGAGATTACATTGTAGAATCGTAGCCAAAGCAACATCAATCGTACATCGTAAATCGTTAAATCGTAAATATACAGATGGAAAGAGTCAGAATAAAGGATATCGCCAAGATGGCCGATGTATCCGTGGGAACCGTCGACCGTGTGATTCACGGGCGTAGCGGTGTGTCCGAGTCCAGCCGGAAGCGGGTGGAAGAAATCCTGAAACAACTGGATTACCAGCCCAATATGTATGCCAGCGCACTGGCTTCGAACAAGAAGTACGCATTTGCCTGCCTGCTGCCACTGCACGAGAAAGGCGAATACTGGACAGACGTGGAGACGGGCATACACAACGCCGTAGAGACTTACTCTGACTTCAACGTCGCCGTGCACCTCTCCTACTATGACCCGTATGACTATCATTCATTCGCGGAAGCCTCCGGACAGATTCTGGCACTGGAGCCGGACGGAGTGATGTTTGCCCCCACCGTTCCGCAATACACCAAGCCCTTCACGGATGAGCTGACGCAACATAATATACCTTATATATATATAGACTCCAACATAAAGGAAGAGCCCGCCCTCTCCTTCTACGGGCAGAACTCGCACCAGAGCGGATATTTTGCCGCCCGCATGCTGATGCTGCTTGCCGGAGAAGACGCGCAGGAAATCGTCATCTTCCGCAAGATAAATGAAGGCATCGTGGGGTCGAACCAGCAGGAACGCCGCGAAATAGGTTTCCGCGAATACATGCAGGAGCATCATCCCGCCTGCCGCATCTGGGAACTGGACCTGCATGCCAAGCGCGACAGCGAGGACACACTGATGCTGGACGAGTTCTTCCAAGAGCATCCTACCGTAAAGAACGGAATCACCTTCAACTCCAAAGCATACATCATCGGGGAATACCTGCTGAAGAAGCAGAAAAAAGACTTCAACCTGATGGGCTATGACTTGCTGCAACGCAACGTAGACTGCCTGAAACAAGGAAGCATCTTCTTCCTCATAGCACAGCAGCCCACCCTGCAAGGATTCGACGGCATCAAGGCCTTGTGCGAATACCTGATTCTGAAGAAGGAAATCACAAGGGAAAACTTCATGCCGATTGACTTGCTGACGAAGGAAAATATAGAATTCTATTACAATAAATAATAAGGATGTACGATTGGACGATTTACGATGTACGATTGGACGATTTACGATGTACGATTGAAAATGCCATGCCCGCAAGAAAAAGCAACTATCGCAACCGTAAAACAAAGCAAACTTCAATCGTACATCGTAAATAGCTAAATCGTAAATAACATGATGGAAACAAAGTTCCTGAAAATCAATCCCGCCGACAATGTTGCAGTGGCCATCACAGCACTCCCGGCTGGTGAAAAACTCACGGTGGACGGAAAGGAAATCACCCTGAACGAAAATATTCCTGCCGGACACAAATTTGCACTGAAAGATTTTGCGGAAGGCGAAAACGTCATTAAATACGGATATCCCATCGGCCACGCCCGGAAAGCGCAGAAGCAGGGGGATTGGATGAATGAAAACAATATCAAGACCAACTTGTCCGGGTTGCTGGAATACACTTACAACCCCGTCAACGTAGACCTCAATACTACAACTCTAAACCTCAATACTGGCGCGCCAAACCTGACCTTTAGAGGGTACAAACGTAAGAACGGCGACGTAGGTGTGCGCAACGAGATATGGATTATTCCGACAGTGGGCTGCGTGAACGGAATCATCAACCAGCTTGCCGAAGGCCTGCGCCGCGAAACGGGCGGAAAGGGCGTGGATGCCATCATGGCTTATCCCCATAACTACGGCTGCTCCCAGTTGGGCGACGACCACGAGAATACAAAGAAAATCCTCCGCGACATGGTGCTGCATCCCAATGCGGGAGCCGTACTCGTGGTAGGCTTGGGGTGCGAGAATAATCAGCCGGATGTATTCCGCGAGTTCCTGGGAGACTATGACCAGGAGCGCGTAAAGTTTATGGTGACCCAGAAAGTGGGTGATGAATACGAAGAAGGAATGGAACTGCTGCGCGAACTTTATGCCAAAGCCATCCAGGACCAGCGCGAGGATATTCCCTTAAGCGAACTGCGCGTAGGCCTGAAGTGTGGCGGTTCGGACGGTTTCTCCGGTATCACCGCCAATCCGCTACTGGGCATGTTCTCCGACTTCCTCGTAGCACAAGGCGGTACCAGCGTACTGACGGAAGTGCCGGAAATGTTCGGTGCAGAAACCATCCTGATGAACCGCTGCCGCACCAAAGAGCTGTTTGAGGACACGGTGAAGCTGATTAATGACTTCAAGGAATATTTCCTTTCACACGGTGAACCGGTAGGTGAAAACCCGTCTCCGGGAAATAAGGCGGGAGGCATCTCGACATTGGAGGACAAAGCCTTGGGATGCACACAGAAATGCGGCACAAGCTACGTGGAAGGGGTACTTCCGTATGGCGAACGCCTGAAAGTAAAGGGACTGAACCTGCTGTCTGCTCCGGGAAACGACCTTGTAGCCGCCACTGCCCTTGCCTCTTGCGGATGCCACATGGTGCTGTTCACCACAGGACGCGGAACGCCCTTCGGAACCTATGTGCCGACCATGAAGATTTCCACCAACTCCACTCTGGCAAAGAACAAACCGGGCTGGATAGACTTCAACGCCGGAGTTATCGTCGAGAACGAACCGATGAAGAAAACCTGCGAACGCTTCATCGAGTATATCATCAAAGTAGCAAGCGGTGAATTCGTGAACAACGAAAAGAAAGGCTACAAGGAAATAGCCATCTTCAAAACCGGAGTAACTTTGTAAGGTGAAAATTGAAAGGTGAAAGGTGAAAATTAAAGGCTGATATATGGAGGGCGGGACAAAACCATTTTGTCCCGCCCTTTGTTTTTTATACCTTTGCAGCAAAATTGGCTTATATATTTACGATTTGACGATTTACGATGTACGATTGAAGTTTGTATTGTACAACAACCATTCTACGATTTCAAGAGTTATATCAATCGTACATCGTAAATCGTCAAATCGTAAATCCCCAATCGTAAATCGTAAATTATGTCAGCAACAACCGATACAATCTCCAAACCCAAAGGCGGCTGGTGGGCACTCAGCCCGTTGGCGGTGTTCCTTTGCCTCTATCTGGTGACCTCGCTCCTGGTGAACGACTTCTATAAAGTCCCCATCACGGTAGCCTTCCTCGCCTCGTCCTGCTATGCCATCGCCATCACGCGCGGCCTGAATCTGGAACAGCGTATCTACCAGTTTTCCGTGGGCGCCAGCAACAAGAACATCATGCTGATGGTATGGATATTCATCCTTGCAGGAGCATTCGCCCAAAGCGCCAAGCAGATGGGCGCCATTGATGCGACCGTAAATCTGACCTTACATATACTGCCGGACAACCTGCTACTGGCGGGCATCTTCATTGCCGCCTGCTTCATCTCCCTCTCGATAGGAACAAGCGTAGGAACTATCGTCGCACTGACTCCCGTAGCCGTGGGACTGGCGGAAAAGACGGGCATCGACCTGCCCTACATGGTCGCCATCGTGGTGGGAGGCTCGTTCTTCGGAGACAATCTTTCCTTCATATCCGACACCACCATTGCATCGACCAAGACGCAGGACTGCGTGATGAGGGACAAGTTCCGCGTCAACTTCATGATTGTAGTCCCCGCAGCTCTTGTCGTGCTGGGCATCTACATCTTTCAAGGACTGTCCGTCTCCGCCCCGCCCCAAGTGCAGACCATCGAGTGGATAAAGGTAATCCCCTACCTCATCGTGCTGGGCACGGCCGTAGCAGGTGTCAACGTCATGCTGGTACTGCTGCTGGGCATCCTCTCTACTGGAATTATCGGTATCTATACCGGTACCGCCTTTTTCGACTGGTTCGGAGCCATGGGAACGGGCATCACCGGCATGGGCGAACTCATCATCATCACCCTGCTGGCCGGAGGCATGCTCGAGACCATCCGCTACAACGGCGGCATCGACTTCATCATCTCCCGGCTGACCCGCCACGTCAGCGGCAAGCGGGGAGCCGAATTCAGCATCGCCGCCCTAGTCGGCATCGCCAATCTCTGCACCGCCAACAACACCATTGCCATCATCACCACCGGCCCCATAGCCAAGGACATCGCCCTCCGCTTCCACCTGGACCGCCGGAAAACAGCCAGCATACTGGACACCTTCTCATGCCTCGTGCAAGGAATCATCCCCTACGGAGCGCAAATGCTGATAGCCTCCGGACTTGCCGGCATTTCACCCATCAGCATCATCGGAAACCTGTATTACCCCTTCTGCATGGGAGCATGCGCCATACTCGCCATTCTGCTGAGATACCCCAGGAAATACTCGGGAGAAGGATGAGTTATGGGTGACAAGTGATGAGTTATGGGTGACGTTGTGTGAACATTTAAAAAAACACCCCTCGTGCCAACAAATAACTCATAACTCATAACTCAAAACTCAAAATCTTTTCTTACCTTTGCACTCGCTATTACGAGATAGTAGCATAATTCAAATCATTAACTAAAAACATTTTAATTAAATGGCAACAAAAATCAGATTGCAAAGACATGGACGTAAGAGCTACGCTTTCTACTCTATCGTTATTGCAGACGTAAGAGCACCACGTGATGGTAAATTTATTGAGAAGATTGGTACTTACAATCCTAACACCAATCCTGCCACAGTAGATTTGAAGTTCGACCGCGCACTTGACTGGGTGTTGAAGGGTGCACAACCTACTGACACAGTTCGTAACATCCTCTCTCGCGAAGGTGTTTACATGAAGAAGCACTTGCTGGGCGGTGTAGCGAAAGGCGCATTCGGCGAAGCTGAAGCTGATGCTAAGTTCGAAGCCTGGAAGAACAACAAACAAAGCGGTTTGGCTGCTCTGAAGGCTAAGGAAGACGAAGCTAAGAAAGCTGAAGCAAAAGCACGTCTGGAAGCTGAAAAGAAGATAAACGAAGAAAAAGCAAAAGCACTGGCTGAAAAGAAAGCTGCTGAAGCTGCTGCAAAAGCCGCTGCCGAAGCACCGGCCGAAGAGGCTCCTGCCGAAGAAGCCCCTGCTGCTGAAGAAGCTGCTGCCGAATAATAGTAAGCACAGCGTTATCGCTAAAAATGGGATTAAAACTATAAAAATCCTCTCCGGTTCATATCGGAGGGGATTTTTTATTACTATATTTGCAGCTATAATCATTCATTAAAAAAACAAACAATGAAAAAGTTTACTTATCTGCTCGCTGTAGCCGCTGTATTTACAGCTTGTAACAGTGGAAACAACGGTTACACCGTAACCGGAACTGTAGAGGGTGCAGCCGACGGCGACACCGTATATCTGGAAACCGTGGAAGGACGCCAATTCGTAAAATTGGACTCTGCTGTCATCAAAGATGGAACATTTACCTTCAAGGGTACACAAGATACTGCTGTCAACCGCTACATCTCCTACAAAGCCGAAGGAAAAGACGGCGCAGCCATCGACTTCTTCCTGGAAAACGGCAAGATTAAAATCAACTTGTCGCAGGAAAACAACTCTGCCACCGGTACTGCCAACAATGATGCCTACCAGGAAATCAGAGCCCAAATCAACGGCCTGAACAAACAGATGATGGGCATCTACGAATCCATGTCGGACACCACACTGACCGACGAACAACGCGAGGCTAAAGGCAAAGAGATGGAAAATCTGGAAAACAGCATGATATCAGCCATCAAAGCCGGCATCAACAAGAACATCACCAATCCGGTCGGCGTACTCCTGCTGAAGCAGAACTACTACTACATGGATGTGGCAGACCTCGACCCGCTGATGCCCCAAATCCCTGCAGCTTACGACAACGACGAAGCCATCGTCAAGATAAAGAACAACGTTGAGAAGATGAAAGCCACTGCCGTAGGCCAGAAGTTTACAGACTTCGAGATGCAGACGCCGGAAGGAAAAACGGTAAAACTGTCCGACTACGTAGGCAAGGGCAAAGTTGTCCTTGTTGACTTCTGGCAAGCTGGTGCGGCCCCTGCCGTCGCGAGATGCCCAACCTGGTGGAAGCTTACGCCAAATATAAGAACAAGAACTTCGAGATTGTAGGCGTATCTCTGGACCAGAGTGCTGACGCATGGAAAGAAGCCATCAAGAAGCTGAACATCACGTGGCCGCAAATGTCCGACCTGAAATACTGGAACTGCGAAGGCGCACAGCTTTATGCCGTAAGCAGCATCCCCCACACTGTGTTGATTGACGGTGAAGGAACTATCCTTGCACGCGGACTGCACGGTGACGAGCTTCAGGAAAAGATAGCCGAAGCTGTCAAATAATAAACCGGACACACCGGAGACTAAAAGAGGAGTGCCACACTTCGTCAATCGAAATGCCACACTTCACGAGGCCCAATCAATGGCATTTGCCTCTGTGAAGTGTGGCATTTCCCTTGCTGAAGTGTGGCATTCGGAATGATGGAATGCGGCGTTTTTCAAGAGAAGATACGCGCAGCCATTTCCATCCCCAACCTTACGGTTTCCCACTGTTTCTCCTCATCGGCCTCCGAAGGCGAAAGAAGCGCATTGGCATCCGGCAGACATAAAGTGAAACGTTTCAAAGGAATATAGTTCAATACACTTTCGGTTTTTGCTTGCAATTCATCCAATTCGTCTTCCTGAGGATAATGGGACAGCACGAAACCGAACACCGCTTCCTTCTCGTGTATGAACCAGAGCAGACGGTTACGGTCGCACGCGCCACAGTCGTAATTCAGGAAATAAGCATCGGCCCCATGCAGTTGCACCAGCATGTCCGTCGGTGCATGGAATGCAACATACATCCCTGCAGGACGCTCACGCAAAACCCGGTTGTTGAGCCGGATGGTATCTTCCATTATCACCGAATGTACCCCGTCGAACTGGACGTAGCGGCAGCCTGCATCATAAAGTTTGGTAAGCAAAAATTTGTAGCAGGAAGCAATATCATCCGTCAAAAGCCGGATGTCGGAGTAAACGGTTTCTATCTGAGTCCGCTCCACACGTTGAATAATCTGGGTCATAACCTCTGCCGGCGAAGGGATATGCTGTTTTTTCATCACCCCTCCGTCCACAATGGAATCAAGAAATGCGAATTCTTCCAGAATAGGATGCCGTAGCAAACTGAGCCGTCCTGTAATCTCCAAAGGAGAGCCTTCGGAGAAAGGCCGGCCGTCTTTGGAACAAATACCCTCCCAGCTTTCCAAAAAATCGCGACTTCGGAAACCACCATCGGAAACAACCTTCATGCCTCCCAGCTCCAGCCGTTCCACCAGACTGCGCACTTCCGCATCTTCAACAGCCTGCAATATCTGCCGGCTCACCTGCCCGTTCTGATATTGCTCGCGGACATCCTTCAATGCACGAGGTACACAAAAAGCCCCAGCTATATCAATTTTAAACGGAGGAAATACATTTGCCATGTTCATCCTTTCTTTGATTATTATAATAATGATACTTTTGCCCCAATACCATGAGCAGCAAAGCAATACAATCGAATGGCAACAAGAAGTATTATCAAGGACTAAAAACCTTAAATAAACCAATTCGTTGCAAATATAACTAAAAAAATCGAAGATTCACAATCTGCCCAAAAGATTTATCTTCATTTGACACTTCGAAATCAGATGATGCTTATGCATGCAATAATAATCAGTAATGAATAACTTTAAAAGTTATTTTTCATTATAAGTTTTCCACTTTAAACAATTACATCATTAACAATCAATAGATTAACACTTTTTAAATCACAAAAAGTTTTCCAAAAAGCAAAACCTATCAATAACTACAATATCTTTGTTTCCGCAATTAAACTAAAAAAGACAGTCACATTTAAGCATAAAAGGTTATGATACAGACAGTACTCAAGCGCGACGGGCGCGTCGTCGGATTCAACGAAGAAAAAATAGCAACGGCCATCCGCAAAGCCATGTTGCATACAGACAAGGGGGAAGACCTGCAACTGATACACCAGATTACGGACCGCATCTCTTTCAAGGGAGATTCGCAGATGACGGTGGAAGCCATCCAGGATTTGGTGGAAGTGGAGCTGATGAAGAGCAGCCGCAAGGACGTTGCCCAGAAATACATCGCTTACCGCAACCAGCGAAGCATTGCCCGCAAAGCAAAGACGCGCGACATGTTCCTGGAAATCATTAACATCAAGTCCAACGACATCACACGCGAAAATGCTAACATGAATGCCGATACCCCGGCAGGCATGATGATGAAGTTTGCCAGCGAAACCACCAAGCCTTTTGTGGACGACTATCTGCTGAGTGAAGAAGTGCTGGATGCTGTCACCCAGAACTATCTGCACATCCATGACAAGGATTATTATCCCACCAAGAGCCTGACATGCGTGCAACATCCGCTGGACCATATTCTGAAATACGGCTTCTCTGCCGGACACGGCGAATCGCGCCCGGCCAAACGCATCGAGACTGCCAGTATCCTGGGATGCATCTCGCTGGAAACAGCCCAGAACGAGATGCACGGCGGACAAGCCATCCCTGCATTCGATTTCTACCTTGCCCCCTACGTGCGCAACAGCTTCATCGAGGAAGTCAAGAACCTGGAAGAACTGAATGGAAAAGACTATTCCCATCTCTATCAGAAGGAACTGGCCGACTATCTGCCACAGCCGTTGGACGGACTGACGGGCGAGGACCGCATCGTACAGCATGCCGTCAACAAGACCGTATCGCGTGTGCACCAGTCCATGGAGGCGTTTATCCATAACATGAACACCATCCACTCACGCGGCGGCAACCAAGTGGTGTTCAGCTCCATCAACTACGGCACAGACACCTCTGCCGAGGGGCGCTGCATCATCCGCGAGCTGCTGAAAAGCACCTATCAAGGGGTAGGAAACGGAGAAACCGCCATCTTCCCCATCCAGATATGGAAAAAGAAACGGGGTGTGAGCTACCTGCCTGAAGACCGCAACTACGACCTCTACCAACTGGCCTGCAAGGTGACGGCACGGCGTTTCTTCCCGAACTTCCTGAACCTGGACGCCACCTTCAACCAAAGCGAGGACTGGAAAGCCGATGACCCGAAACGCTACCAGCATGAAGTTGCTACCATGGGATGCCGTACCCGTGTATTCGAAAACCGTTTCGGACCGAAGACCTCCATCGGACGCGGCAACATCTCTTTCTCTACCATCAACATCGTCCGTCTGGGCATTGAGTGCATGAACATCGAAGACAAAGAACAGCGCATCGCCCGGTTCTTTGCCAAGTTGGATAGTATGCTCGAAGTGACCGCACGCCAGCTGCACGAGCGCATGGAGTTTCAAAAGACCGCCTTCGCCAAGCAGTTCCCGCTACTGATGTCTGCCTTGTGGATAGGCAGCGAGAAGCTGAAACCGAACGATACGATTGCTTCCGTCATCAACCAGGGAACACTGGGAATCGGTTTCATCGGGTTGGCAGAATGTCTCGTGGCATTGCTCGGAAAACATCACGGCGAATCTGGCGAAGCCCAGGAGCTGGGACTGAAAATCGTGACCTACATGCGCGACCGTGCCAACCAGTTCTCGGAGCAATACCAGCACAACTACAGCGTGCTTGCCACTCCTGCCGAAGGGCTGTCGGGCAAGTTCACCCGCATCGACCGTAAAAAGTTCGGCACGCTGCCGGGCATCACAGACCGTGACTACTACACCAACTCCAACCACGTGCCCGTATACTACAAATGCAGCGCCCGCCACAAAGCGGAAGTGGAGGCTCCTTATCATGAACTGACCCGCGGCGGACACATCTTCTATGTGGAGATAGACGGTGACGCCACCCACAATCCGGAAGTCATTATGCGTGTAGTGGACATGATGGACCGATACAACATCGGCTACGGTTCGGTAAACCACAACCGTAACCGCTGTCTGGAGTGCGGCCACGAAAACTCCACCCCAAACCTGGAAGAATGCCCGAAGTGCGGCAGCAAGCATATCGACAAGCTGCAACGCATCACCGGCTACCTGGTGGGGACAACCGACCGCTGGAACAATGCCAAGCTGGCAGAGTTGAACGACAGGGTCGTTCATAATTAAAAATTGAAAATTAAAGGGCTGCGCAGTGCAAAGCGGAGCTTCATTTTTAATGGTTGACGTTTAATTTTTAATGATTAATGTTCAGCTTCCTACCTGCGATGTTTAATTTTTAATTATTAATTCCCTACTCATGCTTTCTATTCTCGACATTTTAGAAGATACCACAGTAGACGGTCCGGGCTTCCGGACCGCCATTTATGCTGCCGGATGCCCCAACGGTTGTCCCGGTTGCCACAATCCGGAGTCGTGGGACATCAACCGCGGGCACTGGATGAGTACGGAAGAGATTCTGGAAAAAGTCCTTGCCGACAACTTTGCAGACGTCACCTTCAGTGGTGGAGACCCGATGTTCCAGCCGGAAGGATTCACCCAACTGGCACATGCCATCAAGGAGCGGAGCCGGAAAAACATCTGGTGCTATACGGGCTATACTTTCGAAAAACTACTGCGCAACCCGCGCCAAGCCCAACTGCTGAAGTACATCGACGTACTGGTGGACGGCAAATTCAAGAAAGAACTGAGGGATGAGGAACTCTATTTCCGGGGAAGCCGCAACCAGCGTCTGATTGACGTACAAACATCCCTGCAAAAAGGCGAAACCGTCATTTACCACTATAATCCGAAAAAGGGCATTTAAAAAAGAAGAGAAGTTTTCAAAAATATATGAGCACTTTTATAATGTTATAATATCAGACGCGAATTACACGGAATAACACGGATTCAATAAACAAAATCCGTGAAATCCGCGTAATCCGCGCCTAAAAGAAAGTGTTAAGAGTTTTTTGACACCCTCCAC